>Ga0114978_10002695_pt1 | contig 14616 bp, 10 predicted proteins | sample S_140212_EF_Meta_FD_87027 | JGI IMG/M metagenome (GOLD analysis project Ga0114978, IMG submission 87027) | Freshwater microbial communities from Lake Simoncouche, Canada to study carbon cycling - S_140212_EF_MetaG | ecosystem: Environmental > Aquatic > Freshwater > Lake | place: Lake... | reverse complement strand
TGTCGCCCAGTTCCTGAAATTCAATACGAGTCTTCCCAACACGGCTCTTTACAACCCCGCCCTATCGGGAATGACACCGACCGAAGCCGAAGAGCATCCGGTACGCTCGATAAGTTGGTTTGAAGCCGCCGCGTACTGTAATTGGCTGAGCAAGCAAGAGGGATTGGCAGAGAGTGACTGTTGTTACGATCAGATCACGAACTCGCATGCGGTATTGAAAACCAACGCTCTTGCGTTGAAGGGATATCGACTGGCAACAGAAGAAGAGTATGAAGCGGTCGTTCGCGCGGGGACATCCACCTCGTTCTGTTTCGGCGAAAGCGACCGGTTGCTGTCCGAATACAGCTGGTTCGCTTTGAATAGCGATCACCGAATCGCGCGTGTGGGTTACAAAAAACCGAATGAGTGGGGAATTTTTGACGCACACGGAAATCTGTTCAGTTGGTGCAACGATCGGGCGAATCAACAAGCTAATACGCCCGCTGACAACCAAATCGTGAAAGAGAACAGTCTCCGGGTGTTACGCGGGGGCTCGTTCAACGATCAACCCCCGTACCTGCGTTCCGCCTCCCGAAACATTTTTGCCCCTCCCACTTACCGTCTCGACGGCGTTGGCTTTCGATTGGCGAGAACATTACCCACAGCCAGTTTGCACTGAATGCCTCCCGGTTCCTGGAGACCAAGTGTTACTGGCGACCTAGCAGGATCAGTTCATCCCGTTTCAAAAAGTTTCGATGCCGTGAGAGTTCCGACACATTAACCGGTAAATCGTCTCGTAATTCGTTATGCGCCTCGACACGTGTAATCACGTAGCCGTAGGGATGGTCCGCGAGGAAATCCGCGACCTCACGTGGTGTCTGCAGGACGGTGATTCTTTTTCCCGCATAGAACACAACGCTCGGCTGGAAGTAGCGATAGGTCCCGATTTCAATCTCGGCACGCCCCGCAAATTTCCGTGCGTCGGCGATGAATTGGGGCGAGTCTTGATAGCGATGGATCCGCCCGGGGGCGATTCCGACAATCAGAATGGCCAGCAGAGTGGCGGTGATACCCAGCGTTTGCAAGACGCGATGTCGCTGCTCTCGATCCAGGAATTTGACCGCCACGAAAGCTCCGATCAGGGGAATGAAGCCAATCAGCCCCAGCCATTGGTCCTGATTAAACAGCAAAAAGGCCGCAATATAGACGCCGATCACCATCAGAATCCCGACGATCCCCATCGCACGGCAGCAGAGGTTAAACGAGTAGACCCCCGAGTCGATTTCTTCACGTTTCCAGTCAGAAAAATAGCGAGCCAGAATCAGCGCCACGGCCGGATACATGGGCAGCAAATAGTTCGGCAGCTTGGTACTGGCCAGCGAAAAAAAGAGAAACCAGACCGCTCCCCAGCACGCGACCAACCGGTCGCTGTCGCGCCAGATCGCGTGCTCGCCAAAACGCTCTTTCAACCGATAGACCGCCACCGGTAGAAAGACCGACCAGGGAAAGCAGCTCAGATGAATCACCACCAGGTAATAGAGCGAATAGAACGGAAATCCGTTGTGGTTTTCTTTGGCGCTGAGTGCCCGTCCAAGATTATGATCGAGAAAAAAACCTCGTAACCAGTTGCCGTCGGTTTTGATTCCGACCGCCAGATACCACGGGAGGGCCACCGCAAGCACAATGCCGAAACCAATGCCGAAATGCATACCACGAACCGCTTCCAAGATTCGTTCCCACTCGAAAAGCTGTCGCAGCATGCTCCCCCCCCGTCGCCACCAGGGACCGGCAATCGGTTTGAGTTTTTCCAGTTCTTGGTCTCGCTCGCGAAAGGTGATCAACAGAAACAGCACGAGGATCGCAGCGGGAAGCACCACGCCGACAGGGCCTTTGGCAAGGACCGCAAACCCAATCGCCAGGAAGAAGGGAGTCGCCAGCCTCCAGTTCATGGGGATTGGCCGCGGTTCGACACGTGAACCGGCGGACTGCACATCCGTCGCGTTCGCCAGGGTCGATCCTTCCCCCGCCTGCTGCTGAGGTTCGCAATCCTGTTCCCCACCACTGAAGTTTCCGTTCCGTTGCCAAGCCACGACCCAAACGTAACTCGTGAAGGCAAGCGTGATAAAAAAGATCAGTGTCGCATCCGGGGTCGATGCGCGGCCCACTGCGGAAAACAGCAGTGAAGTACACAAAATCAGGCTGGCGAAAAACCCAATTTCCGCGGAGTACAACTTGCGACCGAGATGATAGGTTAGCAGCGTGGTTCCCACGGACAGTAGCGATGAGGCAAATCGGGCAGAGAATTCAGAGACGCCAAACACCGTGTACGAGACCAGCATTAACCAATAGACGAGAATTGGCTTATCCGTTCGCAACGATTCGTTGAAGGTCGGCACCAGCCAGTCCCCTCGCCGAAACATTTCCGCGCCACAGGTCGCATTTTTTGGTTCATCTTCATTGAAGAGCGCATAACCGCCCAGATTCGTCATGAATATCAAGACTGCAACCAGCACCAAACAGGCCTGATGCCGCAATAATAAACGCATACTTCCAATCCTCAAAAATCGCTCGCAGACCAGACCCCGTCACCTGAGGTAAAGTGTAGAGAATCTTTGTCAATGTGAAGAGATCGTTATCGAATTCGCCATCGAATTTCGACTCTTGTTCATTGGACTCCCATTCAACCGGGTGAAAATCCTGGCATTTTACCCCGCCGTGATGACGGTCCAGTGAAAGTGCCGCTGCATCAGCAGGGAATGGCTGGCTCTGCCCCTTTCAACGGTGTACATTCAAATCAAGATTGGTGAATACCATCTCGCTATCCCCTGACTCTCGCAAACGTGAAACCGTTCACGAACGGAGGTTCGCTTGCCCTTACCACTTCGATTCCACGCGATGTTTGTATTATTCGCAATTTCCCTTGTCACAACTGCCGCAGCCGATCCGTTGCCGGATCGTGTTCAATTTAACCGTGATATTCGTCCTATTCTTTCGGACGCATGCTTTTCTTGTCATGGTCCGGATCACGCCCAGCGGAAAGCCGACCTCCGATTCGATACCGAATCAGGTGCCTTCTCACCCCTGGCCGATGGACAGCACGCCATTGTGGCCGGCAAACCGGAAGTGAGTGAACTGATTCGTCGAATTACTTCCCACGACGGGGATCTCGTCATGCCACCGCCCGAATTCGAGCGGCGGCTCACCGATCATCAGATCGCGTTGCTTCAGCGTTGGATCGAACAAGGTGCTCAATGGGAAAAACATTGGTCGTTTGTCAGGCCCGTCCGGGCCACCTTGCCAACCGTCACCGACCGGGATTGGCCGCTCACTCCCATTGACACCTTTGCCTTAGCAAAGCTCGAACGGGAAGGCTTAGCGGGTGCCCTCGAAGCCGACAAGTCGACCCTCTTGCGGCGAATCACCCTCGATTTGACCGGATTACCCCCGACACCCGACGAGATCAGCGAGTTTCTAGCCGAGAAATCACCAGATGCTTATGAACGCGTCGTAGATCGATTGCTCGCTTCAGGACGCTATGGAGAACGGATGGCAGTCCGCTGGTTGAATGGAGCTCGTTATGCAGACACGAGTGGCTATCAAAGCGACGGTGAACGGATTATGTGGCGGTGGCGAGATTGGGTCATTGATGCGTTTAATCACAACCTGCCGTTTGACCAATTTACCATCGAGCAGCTGGCAGGAGATCTCTTGCCGGATCCGACACTTGAACAGCGCGTGGCCACCGGTTTTAACCGGAATCACCGGGGAAATTCCGAGGGAGGGATCATCCCCGATGAGTTTGCGGTCGAGTACGTTGTAGACCGGGTGGAAACCACGGCCACGGTTTGGCTCGGACTGACGGTGATGTGCGCCCGGTGTCACGATCATAAGTATGATCCGCTGACTCAACAGGAATTCTACCAACTTTATGCGTACTTCAATCAACTTCCCGAAAAAGGGAGGGCCTTGAAATATGGGAACTCACCACCATTCCTGGTTTCACCGACACGGGATCAGCAGCAGCAATGGCAAGCCTTCAATCGTCGTGCCGCCGCGATGGAAGCGGCTTGCCAGCAGGTTGAATCCGAGGTCGCCCGCGCGCAGGCCATTTGGGAACAAACCTCTCTGCCGAATCCCCCTGCGTCCGATGCCATCGGCCACCGATTGATTCTGCATTTTCCACTCGAAGAAAACGCCGTTCCCCGGATTTCGCTCCCCGCGATCCCGTTGCATCCTGCAGGATATCTCGGACAGATACAATTACTGAGCCCCCCCACCACAGGGACACCGAGTGGTCCCGTGGAATCCGGAAACCCTCGATTTGGCCCCGGTCGATTTGGGCTGGGACTGGAGTGTGATGGTGTCCATTATGCGGCGGTTGGCAATGTGGCCAATTTCGGTTTTTTTGACAAGTTCACGATTGCAGCCTGGATTCAACCCCAGGAAGGTCGCGGAGGTACAATTCTCTCCCGGATGACCGATATCGCGCAGGGTGATGGCTGGGGTATCGTGCTCGAACAAGGGAAGGTGCAGGTCCATCTGACCAAACGCTGGCTCGATGATGCCTGTCGTGTGGAAACCGCTGCAGCAATCAATCCCCAAGACTGGAGTCAGATCACGGTCTCCTACGATGGAAGTCGTGAAGCGGCGGGAATCCGGATTTACGTAAACGGTCTTCCACAACAAACAGTGACCCTGTTGGACGAACTCTATCAGTCGTTTGAAAACAACAAAAGCCCGTTGCGAATCGGCGGGGGGAACGGTCCCGCAGGACGATTTTCCGGGAAGATCGATGATGTCCGCCTATTTGACCGCGTCGTCTCGGCAGACGAGGCTCAGGTCCTTGCCCTGCCAGATCGATTGACCACGATCGCGGCCACGCCGATTGATCAACGGACTGCCGCTCAGCGTCTGGCGTTGCGGGAATTCTTCGTTCAATTTGCCGCAGACGACTCGATTCGCCAGCTCTGGCAACAGCGTCGGGCCTGCGAGGACGAGCGTCAACGCTTCATTGAGGGACTTCCGACGACGATGGTGATGGAAGAGATTCCCGGCTTACGCCAGACTTTTGTGCTGCTACGAGGCGAATACGATAAACGGGGCGATCCGGTTTCTTCAGGTGTCCCTGCCAGCCTGCCACCGTTGCCACAGGCAGCAACTCGTGATCGGCTGGGACTTGGGAAGTGGCTTATTGATGCCGAAAATCCTCTGACCGCACGGGTAGCGGTGAATCGATTCTGGCAGATGCTGTTCGGTATCGGCTTGGTCAAAACGATTGATGATTTCGGTCAGCAGGGAGAATGGCCTAGCCATCCCGAACTGCTCGATTGGCTGGCGGTCGAATTTCAGGAAGGAGGACCCGCGGGGAATTCACTCGGCAATTCCGTGAAATCGCCGCCGCAAACAGGTCCCTCTCCATTCACCTGGGACCTGAAACGGTTAATCCGGCAGGTGGTCACCAGCGCCGTCTATCGGCAATCCTCGAAAATGTCAGCAGAACTTCAGCAACGTGACCCCGAGAATCGTTTGCTCGCCCGTGGACCCCGCTTTCGTTTATCCGCCGAAATGATTCGGGATCGTGCGCTCGCTGCCAGTGGATTGCTGGTCGAGCAGGTCGGGGGACCCAGTGTTAAGCCCTACCAACCCGATGGGCTGTGGCTGGATCTTGCCGGAATGAACTATGACCAGGACCATGGTGCGGGTCTCTATCGACGAAGTCTTTATACCTACTGGAAACGGACAATTGCTCCCCCCGCCATGGTTACGTTCGACGCGGCGGGTCGAGAAACCTGTATCGTTAAAGAATTTCGCACCAACACGCCGCTGCAGGCACTGAATTTGATGAACGATGTTACCTATAGCGAGGCGGCTCGTTTATTAGGCGAGCGGATGATGATCGAGGGGGGCGCCTTGCCAGCCAATCGGCTGCAGCGAGCATTCCTGCTAGTCCTCGGTCGTCAACCTAACGAGTCGGAACAGAGGGTATTGATGGCCGGATATCAACGACATCTGGCCTTTTATCAAGACCATCAGGACGACGCCGAATCGCTGACAAAACAAGGGGAATCACCACGCCAACCAGACCTGAATGTGGTGGAACTCGCAGCCTGTACCACGATGGCAGGATTGATTTTGAATCTTGACGAATCGGTTACGCGCGAATAAAGGATCGAGTCCTGATCCCCTCGCACAGGGAAATCGCCCGCACAGGGAAATCACCCCAGTCGAATATCCCCATGATTTTCTCTCGACAGAAACGAGACCTGAAATGAGCCAGAATTCCTTGCCGCCGACCGATGAATCCGGGATTTCGACACTGCACCGACGTCGGTTTCTGGGTACGTCAGCAGGATTGGGATCGCTGGGACTCGCTTCGTTGCTTGACCCCGTTGCATTGAGAGAATCGGTCGCGTTGGGAGAATCGGCAACAGCCCCCACGACGGGTGATGTCCCCCTGCCATCTCGCACGCATTTTCCCCCGAAAGCCAAGCGCATTATCTACCTGTTTCAGTCAGGTGCACCGTCACAGATGGATCTCTTCGACTGGAAACCGAATCTGGCAAATCTGCGGTCGACTGAATTGCCCGAGTCTATCCGTCGTGGCCAACGATTAACCGGAATGACCTCGCGTCAGACAAGTTTTCCCATTGCTCCGACCAAGTTTTCTTTCGCTCAACACGGTGACTCGGGGGCCTGGATCAGCGAGTTATTGCCACATACGGCGAAGATTGCAGACCGGTTGACGATTGTGAAATCGATGCAGACTGACGCGATCAATCATGACCCCGCGGTCACGTTTTTTCAGACGGGAAATCAACTCGCCGGGCGTCCCAGCATGGGGGCGTGGGCCTCGTACGGACTCGGTTCGGAAGGGACAGACCTTCCTGCGTTTGTCGCCATGGTCTCGAACGGGACCGGGAATCCCAACGATCAACCACTGTACGACCGGCTATGGGGAGCTGGATTTCTTCCTTCCAAGTATCAAGGAGTCAAGTTTCGCTCGGTCGGTGACCCGGTCTTGTATCTCTCGAATCCCGAAGGGATGAATCCCGAAACCCGCAGACGGATGCTGGATGACTTGGCCCAGTTAAACGGGATCAAACGGAATGAATATCATGATCCTGAGATCACCACCCGCATGGCACAATACGAACTCGCCTTCCGCATGCAGACCTCAGTCCCGGAATTGACGAATCTGGCCAGCGAGCCCGAGCATATCTTCGAGATGTATGGCCCTGATTCCCGCAAACCGGGGACCTATGCCTACAACTGTCTGCTGGCACGAAGACTCGCCGAGCGGGGAGTGCGATTCATTCAACTGTTTCACCGAGGCTGGGATCAGCACGCCAACCTGCCGAAAGGAATCGCTGGCCAATGTCGTGATACGGACCAGCCTTCGGCCGCCTTAATCGCCGACCTGCAGCAGCGTGGAATGCTCGACGAAACCCTCGTCGTCTGGGGAGGCGAATTTGGGCGCACTGTCTATTGCCAAGGGACGCTGACGCCCGAGGATTATGGCCGTGATCATCATCCCCGCTGTTTCTCGATCTGGCTGGCGGGTGGTGGAATCAAGCCGGGAGTGACCTGGGGTGAAACCGATGAGTTCAGTTACAACATCGTGCGCGACCCGGTCCAGGTGCATGACCTGCATGCCACGCTATTGCATTGCCTCGGCGTCGATCATACTCGACTGACCTTTAAGTTTCAGGGGCGTCACTACCGATTGACTGATGTTCATGGCAAAGTGGTAAGCGGAATCGTCGGCTAGTCAGGACGCCGCAGCGAGGATCATCCGTGCAAGCCGTGCAAGCCGTGAAAAATCACAATGCTCATCACGCTTTCCGGTGGATGGTCGAACCTCGCGAACGCTTCTGATATCGTTAAGCCCCTTAGTGTGTATCGTTTTCCGAAACAGTTTTGGTGAGTCATGCGAGTTCTTTCAGGTATCCAGCCGACCGGTCGATTTCATTGGGGCAACTACTTTGGAGCCATCCAGCAGTACATCGCCCTGCAGGGAAACGAGCAGTCGTTTTATTTCATTGCCGATCTGCATGCTTTGACGACGGTGCGTGAACCGCTTGCCTTGAGAGAGTATGTATGGGACGCGGCGCTCGATCTGCTGGCATTGGGCCTGGACCCGAGCCAAGCGACGCTCTTTCGACAATCCGATGTGCCGGAAGTGACCGAGCTGATGTGGTTGCTGATGACCGTGACACAGTTCAGCCTGCTTGAAAAATGCACTTCCTACAAAGACAAGGTCGCCAAAGGGATTTCCGCCGATGCGGGACTGTTCACCTACCCGGTCCTGATGGCGGCGGATATTCTGCTCTACGACAGCGATGTCGTTCCCGTTGGGGCTGATCAGATTCAACACTTGGAAGTCACGCGGGATATCGCCCAGCGGTTCAATCACACTTATGGTGCCGAGTGCTTGCATTTGCCCACCGCCCGCGTCTTAAAAGAAGGGGCCAAAGTTCCCGGTACTGACGGGGAAAAAATGTCCAAGAGCTACGGAAATACCATCGAAATCTTCGAAGCAGAAAAACCGCTGCGGAAAAAGATTATGTCAATCAAAACCGATTCATTGCCGCTGGAGGCAGTCAAAGACCCCAACTCTTGTTCGGTGTTCGCGCTGTATCAACTGTTTGCCTCACCTGAACAGCAGGCAATCCTGGCTGCCCGTTATCGGGCCGGGGGAATGGGCTACGGCGAGGCGAAGCAGGCGGTGTTTGACGCCTCGATGGCCTATTTTCAGCGGGCCAGAGAAAAGCGAGCGGAACTCGTCGCCAACCCCACTTACGTCGAAGAGGTGCTGCAGGCGGGTGCGATGAAGGCCCGAGCCAAGGGAAAAGAAGTGTTGAAACGGGTTCGCCAAGCGTGCGGACTCGGCGCGCATGCGGGTTAGCCCGCTCGTTTCTGCCCGCAAGACGATGGCCTGAAAACCGTTTCAGCGGCGAGGTCCTTCGCCCCAAAAGCGTTTTGCCTGGGGCGTGATGAGCTCACTAAATGCCCGCACAATCTTCTCACGGCCGAAATCGAGTCCGTCAAACAATGAGGATTCTTGCAGTTCGGTGCTGCCCGAGGCGGTGATTCTCAGCCAGAGCGACTCGAAGGGATTCTCGTCTGAGACCTGCATTTCATGAGTGAGCTCGATGGCGAGCAGCCCCCGCTCGAGATCCAGCGGGAACTGCCAGCGGCCGGCAAACCCGTCGCAAAGAATGCCGAGCTTCGGCAGGGGATTTGGCTGCCAGAGGCGGATGAATCCCCAGTCATCGGGCGAATTCCAAACCGTCCCCTGCGGAATGCGATTGACGTAAGTGATGTTCCAGCGAAGGGGCGCGCCGAGCTCCGGCATGAGCTCACGAACCGCATCCAGCGTTGCCACAAAGCCATCGCGAATCGATTCATAACGGGGATACCTGCTCCCATTGTGGCCTAGCCAGCCAAAACAGAAACCAGGGGCACCGAAACGAATCGCGCGATCGCCCATGATGTCGATCAGTTGGCGCTCAACCCGTGTTGTTTCTAACGAATGTCGTTCTGCAGGCCCAATCGACTTCCAGATGCCGCTCCAGTCCGAACCGAGCCTCTGGTACATGGCCACTTCGATTGCGTCATTCCAAATGAGTGGCTGATCAAATTCGACACCCAGCCAGACTTCGATGAGCGGGGGATGGTCGTACTCTTGGGGCAGTTCAGCGGCTCCGAAACCAAAGCCGGATCTTGTCGGTCGTAATGTCAGCAAAATGGCACCACAGTCGAAAACGTCATTGAAACAACCGAAGCCGCAGAGAAACAATCTTCTACGATTCTATTCAACCCATTTTCCGTACAGAGAGAAACATTGCAACAAAAAGAATTCGACACAATCTTGAGAATACCCAAAACCGCCATGGACTTGGCCGATTTCAACGATCTTTCCACAGCGAATCACGCAGGTCTCGATCGATTCTCGCTCTGGTTGCACTTATTGACTCTGCAGACAAAGTCTGCAGTGATGTTACCCGCAGACAAAGTCTGCAATTACGAACTCAGCAGACGAAGTCTGCAATTACGAACTCAGCAGACGAAACGTCAGTTCGTTGTCGTGGTAGGCGGTCGCCACCGCCGTCGCAACCGTTTTCACCAGCTCACGTTTTGAAATCGGTTTTTTCAGCACTGTAAAGGCTTGGGCCTCAGCGGCATCATCGCATAATGCCTCGGTGTAGTCTGCCGTGATTAAAATACAGGGAGCGATGATATGAATTTCTTTCAATTGCCGTAACGCTTCGAGCCCCGTCAGACGCTGCATGTGCATGTCGAACAGGGCCAGATGAACTTCCTCATGCGAAGCCAGTTCGAGTGCTTCTTCACCCGACTGTGCTTCAATCAAGCGAAAAAACGGCTCGAAAATTTCGCACAACGTGCTACGAAAAGCGTCGTCGTCGTCGGCAATCAACAGTTGATACTGTTCGAAAATCATGGATTTTCACCGGAAAACTCTGAAGGATATCGGTCAACGAATCATCACTCGCACGATACGGGTTAACACAATTTTCACTGTTGGTCAATCCGACCACGGAATTGTTTGTGCCAAGTTCCGTTCTACCTGTGAACGTCCCTTGATTTGCTCTTTCCAAGAATCGAAAAACCGGATCTGTGCCAGATGCATTAAACGGTTGTGGGAACACGACCGTCAGAGTCAACGCCGTGCGGAACTTTCGTATTTGATTGAGCCCCCCCCCCTGCAGCAGCCTGGATTGAGCGAGTGCAGGATTTCGGCAAATGACTCGTCACCGTTGCCGGCCATCCCCCAACGATGCAACGAAAAACTTCCGAATTAACTTGCTCGGCAATCAGGCGGTCAGAACAATTCAAAATCGTCAGAAGCCGAAAACGCCATCGACGGCGACTCTTTTCATTGGCGGAGTCCATTTGTATCGTAAAGTTCCTCAGCGCCGAATGAGGCCTTCAACAGGAAAGGGGAGTACCCCGTTGTTGAATTTCAATATTTGCACAGGATGACATCAACGCATGACACGTTCCGCAGTCGTTATCGGTGCCTCTTCGGGCATCGGTGCTGCCGTCGCCGTGGAATTGGCGCGTCGTGGGTATGCCGTTGGGATTGCGGCACGACGTGTCGAAGCGCTTCGCGAAGTCGCAGCGCAGCATCCGGGCATTACAGCGACGATTCCGCTGGATCTGCACGATGTCGCCGAATCCCGAGCGGCGGCAACCGACCTGATCGGCAAGGTCGGTGGGGCCGATGTGTTTGTCATCTCCGCCGGGACCGGGAACGAAAACCCAGGCTTAGAGTGGGCCCCCGAGGCCGACACCATCGCCGTAAATGTCACTGGATTCACCGCAATGGCGACACTCGCCATCGAGCACTTCGTCCAGCGGGGGGGAGGCCATCTCGTCGGGATCTCGTCGATTGCCGCCATCCGTGGTCACGGGGATGCCCCCGCATATGGGGCGTCCAAGGCTTTTGTCTCCAGCTACCTGCAGGCCCTGCGGCACAAGTGTGCGAAGCAGCAATTCCCCATTGACGTGACCGAGATTCAGCCGGGATTCGTCGCAACCGCCATGGCCAAGGGGGACGGTTTGTTTTGGGTGGCCCCAGTCGATGTCGCGGCTCATCAGATCGTGAACGCAATCGAGTCTCGAAAAACACATGCGTATGTGACGAAAAGATGGCGAATTATCGCGGGATTGCTGCGGCTTTTGCCCGACTGGATCTACAATCGATTGTGACCATTTCAGCGAATCAAAGGAGGCAGAGGATTGCCAGTTTTCAGTTTTCAGTTGCTGCAATCTTGAAATTTCTTCTCTTCCGATTCGGGTGATTCACGAATCAACGATCGTATTCAAGGGATTTGCCTGAAGGCCGCTGTGAGAAGGGGGCCACCAAGCCGGTCGAGACCGAACAGTCCGATCGTCGTGGCCCTCAAGGTGGACGGATCTGGGAACGATCAATTCCAGGAAGGCCGATGCCATCTTCGTTTGAAATTGATCCCGCATCCATTTGACTGCCACCCTGTTGGAGTTCTACGGTGTGGTTGTGCCGGTTTCCAGGGGCTTACGCTCAATGGCAATGACTGATGTCCCTTTGGGACTGGGAATAAGAACGGGAATGGGAATGGGAATGGGAATGAGAATGGGGCCCGTCTCACTACCTCACTTCCTCATCTCACCGCTTTCGGATGTTTATCTCTTTCGGCAAGAAATGCCGCTCGACAAAAGCCCTCTTGGCGGTTTTCGCCTCTGGAATTACAGTCCCCCTCTCCCTCACCAACCGACAATTCGTTTTTGGCAAACAGATTCCCATGCTGAGTCGTTGGCATTCCCACCCCTTGATCGCAAGTCGCTGCAACACGTGGCCTGAGTGCGTCTGTCGAATGAATTGCCGTTTGATTTGCCGAATGGCTTGTATGGGCGTAATGCTTTTTGTCATCGGCTGTGGTACGACTCGGATGTCGGACACGTTGCGGACAGGGACCGAACAACTGTTATTGTCAGCTGCAGTAGACCGGTCGATCAGTGAAATGGATTTCTCGATCCTCAATGGAAAGGATGTTTTCTTCGATCCGCAATACCTCAAAGGGGTCTCAGATGAGGGCTACATTGTGAGCTCGATCCGGCAGCGATTATTGGCGGAAGGGGTTTTTCTGAAGGCGGTTCGGGACGAGGCAACCTATGTCGTCGAGGCTCGAGCGGGTGCCGTGGGGACAAATCGTCAGGATGTCTTGATCGGGATTCCTCAAACCAGTTTGCCAACCGGTGCCTTGGCCATGGGAGCCCCTTCGGTCATCCCCGAGATTCCCTTTGCGAAAAAGACCCTCCAGAAAGGTGTCGCCAAGATTGCGGTCTTTGCCTACAACCAGACCACCGGGCAGGCTCTTTGGCAGTCTGGGGCTTCACCGATCACGGCCGATGCGCGAGATACCTGGGTGTTTGGAACCGGACCTTACCAGCGAGGATCGATTTATACGGGGGCCAGCTTTGCGGGACAACGAGTCCCCCGCTGGATGCGATCGAGGAATACCACACCGAACTCGTCCGAGACGGGGACTCCTGTGAATATGGCTCAAACGTTTCCTGAGGACCCTAACGTGGTCCCACCCGCTGCAGTGAAATCCTTGGCCAACAAACCTACTGACAACAAGGCAACACCCGCTTTGTTCGTACCAGGTGTTCCCCCAAGTCTACCTCAACCCGGCCGAATCCCTTCGCCAATACCACCCTCCTCGACCGCACCTTCGACCACAACCGGTTTTTCCACCGGGACTTACCATCTGCCTGGCTCCCAGGATGCGACAGGTTCATCAGGGGGAAATGCGGCGGCCGCCGGCGCGGCTGGGGTACTCATGTTTCAGAATCTGCCGAAGTAATTGGCGATTTTCTCGTCACGAAACCGCTTTCGTTCGCGGTTTTGCGGCTTGGCTGAGTTTTTATCTCCAAGCCCCCAAGAATTGAGCCGTAACCCCCGAAAGAAGGCCTCAACCCTACCGGGGCATTGCCCTAGTTTCTCGATCGATTGCTATGCTACAATCCGAAAGCGTTTGTTGTGCAAGGGGATGAGATTCGCTCACTCCCGTTTCCACGATTGAAATAGAACGGCTGAACCGGAATCCGTGTGCAGCGGTTTATCACCAGTGTCCTCTCGAAGGCCTCCGCATGCCGACCGCGTCACCCCCTGAACGAAACAAACCCTGGGAACAACGCAATGTGGTTGTTGCGTTTGTGCTGGCCGTGCTGGTTCCTGGCTTGGGGCACCTCTTTCAGGGGCGGACTCTCAAGGGATTGATCTACCTGTTCGGTATCTTGGGACTGTACCTGTGGGGCGTAAAGATGGGCGAAGGGATTGTCGTTTACAATCTGCCTGAAAAAGTGGGGGCCAAGCGGATCACCCTGCATTATGCGGCTCAACTCGGAGCAGGCGTGGTCTCGTATCCCGCACTTTGGCAAAATCGACGACTGTTGAAGGGGAATGAGGTCGTCCGAAAGTTAGAGCAACCCCTGTCGGCCAAATTTTCCGGGGAATTGCGTCGGTCGGATCGCGATTCTATTGGCGGCAAGCTCGAAGGAGTCGTTCAGTTCAAGCCGGAAAAAATGGAGTACGGGACAGAAACCACTGGCGTTTTCACAGGGACGCTGGATGGAAAACCCGTGAAATTACCCTTGGCGGGAAATTTCGCGTTGGATCCCCCTGTGGGAGCGGGATTCAAACGCGGGTTGCGATGCAGCGTTATCGGAGAAAATGACGAGCCGCTTCCGGAGAGTCGGATGATCGTTGGCTCGATTCCACGCTCACTGCTGGACAGTTACGGCGTGGCACCTGACCAGAATCAACTGCAGGAAGTGACGGGTCGCCTGGGGAAAATCCATGAATTGGCCCTCGTCTTCACCTGGATTGCTGGCCTGCTCAACGTCCTGGCGATCTGGGACTGCGTTCAAGGACCGGCCTACGGCTTTGGAGATGAAGTGGCAATAGGGACTAAGCCGGAAATTAAACCGGAAGAAAAACCGGAAACGCCCAAACCCCTCGCAGATGCCCCCCCCGCAGACAAGATTCTTACGCCTACTTCTACTCTTGGTTGAGTGACTGAATCCATGCTTTTTCTATCAATCACGCTGGCTCAGACAGCAAACGTTTCC
>Ga0114978_10002694_pt1 | contig 14621 bp, 9 predicted proteins | sample S_140212_EF_Meta_FD_87027 | JGI IMG/M metagenome (GOLD analysis project Ga0114978, IMG submission 87027) | Freshwater microbial communities from Lake Simoncouche, Canada to study carbon cycling - S_140212_EF_MetaG | ecosystem: Environmental > Aquatic > Freshwater > Lake | place: Lake... | reverse complement strand
GGGGCGGTTTATCAGAACGTGAACGTCGCCGCTTAAAGCGCCGCAGCGCATAAAATAACGGGTGGCTGAAAAGCAGAGCACCGGGGCGCAAGCCCAACTTGAAGATCAATATGTAACAGCAATAGTTGTTACTCATGACGGTGTTACGTGGTTAAGTGAAGTCGTTGCATCATTATCTTCACAAAAACTTCAACCTGATCAAATTATTGCAGTAGATAATGGCTCAAATGATGGCTCAGTTAAATTTTTAACAAATGCCGGTATTGAAGTAATCAAAAAATCTCGCAGTACCGGGTTTGGCGAAGCAGTTGCCGCCGCAGTTTCAAAATTACCACCAGCTGAAACTGATAGCAACGAACAAGAATGGCTTTGGATTTTGCATGATGATTGTGCCCCTGATCGGCATGCGCTCGCTAAGTTATTAGAAGCGGCAATAAGCCGTCCGCAAGTTGGTATTGCCGGCCCTAAAATTTTAGGTTGGTATGACCGTAAACATATTTTAGAAGTTGGTATTAGCATCACTGAAAATGGCACTCGCTGGACTGGACTTGAAGAGCGCGAACATGATCAAGGTCAGCACGATGAAATTAAAAATGTTTTAGCAGTTAGCACCGCTGGCATGCTTATCAAACGCTCTTTATTTGAAGAGCTAGGTGGATTTGATCCTAGCTTAGAATTATTTAGAGATGATATAGATTTAGGTTGGCGAGCACATATTGCTGGTTACTCTGTAATTTGTGTTGGCGAAGCAATTCTCTATCATGCTGAAGCCTCATCATCTGAGCGAAGATCGATTGATGTTAGAGATGCAATTTTGCACAGGCCTTTACTCCTAGATCGCCGCAATGCAGCATTTGTGCTTCTTGCTAATTCAAGTTGGTGGATTTTACCGTGGGTTGCAGTTCAACTTTTATTTACATCAATTGGTAGATCAGTTATTTACCTATTAGCGAAGCTACCTGGGTACGCTGCAGATGAAATTGCTGCTATTGGCTTACTTATTTTTAAGCCTGCTGATTTAATTAAATCAAGAAGGTATCGAAAATCTTCCAGAGTTTTAACAGCTCGAGTTATTAAACCATTTATCCCAGCCCGTAGTACTCAAATTAGATCAATAATTGAGAAAATTTCATCTGCATTGCTAAATGCATTTAAACCAAACCGACAAGTAGAAGAAATAAATCGCGCAAAGAACTACTCCGATATTGGCGTGATTGATGAAAGCTTTGATGAGATTGATTTCAAGCCAGAAAAACGATTTACTAGAATTAGATCTTTAGCTAAGCAGCCATTTTTATTTGGTATTTTGGTAGTCCTAGTCATTTCTACTCTTTACTCAAGAAATCGCTTTGGCTTACTGTCTGGCGGAGCATTACCAATTTCAACAAGCAGTGCTAAAGACTTAATTACTTCATACGCAAATTCATGGCATCTAATTGGACTTGGCAGCAGTAATGCTGCACCATCCTGGATGCCACTTATTGGATTTGCTTCACTTATTACAGCGGGTAATCCTCAACTACTAATTACTATTACGTATTTTCTAGTTCCAGTTTTGTTGTACATATTATTCTATAGAACATCCAGAAAATATACTTTAACTAGTTACTCTGCAGTTTTTGCGGCCATTATTTATTCGTTGTCACCTGTTGTATTGACCGCTATAAATCAGGGGCGGATCGGGACAATTGTAACAGCAATTTTATTGCCACCGGTTTTTACATTACTTGAGAAGAACAAGAAGCTTATGAATCTTAGTTGGCGCAAAATTTATGCAATAACTTTGCTCGCCGGGATAGCAGCGGCATTTTCGCCACTGTTTCTCACTGGCTGGGTATTTTTCCAAACCTCAGTTTTGGTGCATATGTATATAACTACTACTAACTGGCGAGCTAATAAATGGCAGGAAATTGTTAATAACTTAAATGATGATGAGTTTAAAAAGAGATTTGCACTGCTAATTACTCCAATATTGATTAATATTCCAAACTCATTAAACCTAATTCTCCACCCAATTACATCTTTGCGTGAGCCTGGACTATCAATTCCGTCTAGTGATTGGTTATCTGTCATTTTGTTCAATCCAGGCGGGTCTAGTTCCCCAGCGCTTTACATATTTGCTCCATTTTTACTTTACTTACTTATAAGTTTAATTTCAGTTGATCAACGTAAATCAGCGAAAGTTTCAATAGTGGCAATTGCAATATCTGCAACAATGAGTTCTTACTTTATAGATGGAAATGGCAGCAGCTCTCAAAGAGTTTGGAGCGGATCACTAATAATTTTCGCCCAGATACTTGCCTTATTATCAATCTTTGCTATCGGAGAAAGAATTCTGCCGCAACTTAGAAGTTCAAATTTCGGTTTCAAACATATCGCATCAGCCGCAACTGTAGTTACAACTATCATTTCCATGGTTTTGATTACCACTTGGACAGCTACTGCTGGAGCAAATTCATTAGTTAAAGCACATCAAGAAAAAGTCATCCCAGCTTTTATAACCGACTTAGCAAGTACAAATGAGAAACCAAAAACATTAGTGATTCGAAAAAGCCCAAATCAATTGCAATATTTTATAACTAGAGGGGAGGACTTAAAGTTAGGAGATCCGGATATCGCAAGTAAAACCCCGGTTCAAGTTCATAATTCAATTGTAGATTTAGTAAACGGTATTGGTGCAAATAGTGGCCGAGTATTAGGTTTCTACGGCATCCAATATATATACATGAAAAATCCTGCTGATGTTGGTTTAGTCCGGACAATAGACGGTATCGGTGGCTTCACTAGAAGTTCAGCAACTAAAGATGGAGTTGTCTGGAAAGTTAATAACTCACTTGCACGGGTTACTTATTTAAACACTAAAGGAAAGTACTTTCCAATAAATCTTAATGATGCATCCAATGCTTATGTACCTGGCGAAGGCTTAATAATTTTGGCTGAGAAATTTGATAAACATTGGGAACTATTATTGGATGGAAAATTAATTAAAGCCAATGAAAATCTGTATGGATTACCAGAATTTAAGATTCCGAGTAAAGGGAATATCTCATTGGTGCATAATGGAACAAGCCGGCGTGCTTGGGTTTCTCTACAACTAATAGTAATAATCACTGTAATCATCTTAGCTTTGCCATCTGGGCGTAAGCGACGAGAGGTTCCACTTGAGGAACTAACATGAAAATAAATCTTCCAAATTTGGATAAACGTAAATTTAGCAAACAAATAGTACTTTTCCCGTTAGTACTTATACTCCTAGTTTCACTTTCATATTATGCACCTACTCAAAGTGAGCAAGTTAAAGTTATTTCAACCTATCCAGCTACTGTCTGTCCAGCAGTTGGGAATAAGGTTCCTTCTGTTGCATCTTTGACCAACTCAAAAATTCAACGAAGATTAATTAACGGAATTAGTAAAACACTAAACGCTGGGAAAAAAAGTCTTATTGCCTTAAATAATGATGCATTATTGGTAGAGGGCAACCCTGGCACTGCTTTAACATTTGTGAATAATGGCTGGAAATCAGTCGTGCCATGTTCTGTTAGCAATGGCGAGCAGTGGTTTGCAGGTGGTTCCGGTGCACTAACAAGCAAATCTTTTCTATATATTGTAAACAGTGGCTTTAGTGACTCATCAGTTGAGCTTCAGATTTATACCCCAAATGGATTAATCGAACCTAAGACTGTTGTAATTACTCAGAATTCTACAAAAAAGATATCTGTCGACACGCTGGTACCAGGCGAAGATAAGATTGTAATTGGCGTAAAAACATTATCTGGCCGAGTTAGTTCATATTTACTAGATGAACGAAAGAAGGGACTTAAATCTTTAGGTGCAGATTTTGTTGCACCAGTTGCAAATGCAAACCGGAAGGTAACAATAGCTGGCATATCTGGACTTGTCGGTAAACAAATTTCCAACAATAATTCTGTTGCCCATACTCTGCGTTTGCTCATACCTGGAACGATTGATGCAAATATAGATGTAACCATAAATTCAAATGACGGAAATTTTATTCCTGAAGGTTTGGCTCAATTTAATATAAAAAATCAAAGAGTTTTAGATATTCCATTAACTTTTGCGCCAGTTAATCAACCATTTTCATTAATTATTGATTCAGACCAACCAGTATTGGCCTCAGTTCTTTCCGAATTTACTTTTGGCAAAAGTAAGGAAATCGCTTGGGCTACCGGTGCTGATGAATTGAGTAAATGGAGCGTTAACTTTAGTGGATCAAAACCAGTACTAAGTTTTTCTGGTAACAAAATAAATGTACAGATATTTGCTACAACTATAAATGGAAAGAAGATTGATAGAAAAATTACTGGCACTGATTTTCTAGTTTGGAAAGCACCAAGTGGATTAAATCGATTACAGATAACGGCTAACGGAAAAGGTATTGCCGGTGGAGTTATTTTCTTCCCAGAGGTTGGGTCAATCGGGAGCAGCTACATTCCGATGAACAACGGCGCTAATTTGGAAACAGCATCCGAGCCAATTTCCGATGCAAGCGTGATTAGTCGTGGCTAAATCCCAACATTTATAGGTAGAGAGCATTAACCTGTTCATATGAAGAAGTTGTCTGGTCGTAGGTGTTCAAGGGCAAGCTGTGTGAGTGCTGCCATAAAGACTCTTACTTATATTTACTCTGATTCAACTGCCGTGCTTGGCCCTCTTTCAACTTATGCAGAGCCACATAATTATGATCTCTGTGCGGTTCATAGTGAACGATTAACTGTCCCAGTCGGTTGGAATGTAATTAAAGAAGAGGTAATTGATTACAACACAGGTCCAACAGATGAGGATTTGATGGCAATTGCAAACGCAGTAAGAGAAGTAGCAAATTCGGATTTAAATAATAAATCAATACAGCCTGAATTGGGTCGCCGCGGGCATTTACGCGTGCTACCTTCTAACTAATTTTAAAATTTAAAAATCTAAAAAGTTAAGAGTCTTATGTTAGAAAAAATCATCAAGGCATATGACATTAGAGGTTTAGTTAAAGATGAGATCACCCCTGATTTTTCATTTTCATTAGGAATCGCGTTTGCTAAATTTTTAGAGTATGAGCGTGAACCAGCAACAATTGTGGTTGGTGAAGATATGCGACCATCATCGCCATTGCTTGCTGATGCTTTTTCTGATGGAGTCATAAGTCAAGGTATGGATGTAATCAGAATCGGCTTAGCATCGACAGATATGCTGTATTTTGCTTCTGGAAAATTAAACCTGCCAGGCATAATGTTTACTGCAAGTCATAATCCAGCTAAATACAATGGCATGAAACTATGCAAAAGTGGCGCCCGACCTATTGGCCAAGAAACTGGCTTAGTCAAAATTCGCCAATTGATTGAACAGGGAGTTCCAATCTCAAATCGCCCAACTGGATCTATGCGAAACCAAGATTTATTGAAAGAGTATGTAGATTATTTACTCTCACTTTTTCCGAAGAAAGCATTTGAAAAAAGAAAGTTAAAAGTAGTGATTGATGCCGGCAATGGTATGGCTGGCTTTACTGCACCGGCAGTAATGGAGCGATTGAATATTGAATTAATTCCAATGTACTTTGAGTTAGATGGAAATTTTCCAAATCATGAAGCAAATCCAATTGAAGCAAAAAATCTTAAAGACCTTCAAAAACGAGTTAAAAAAGAGAAAGCTGATATTGGTTTGGCTTTTGATGGAGATGCAGATCGATGTTTTTTAATTAACGAAAAGGGCGAATTAGTAAACCCTTCAGCGCTAACATCACTGATCGCTGTTCACCAGTTAAAAACGAAGCCCGGCTCGACTATTATCTACAACCTAATTTCATCAAAAGCGGTTTCAGAGGTAATTGCCGAGAATGGCGGTATTGGTGTTCGAAGTCGGGTAGGCCACTCTTATATAAAAAGCCTTATGGCTGAGTCTGGTGCAATATTTGGTGGCGAACACTCTGGCCATTTTTACTTTAGTGATTTTTGGCGTGCAGATTCTGGAATGTTGGCAGCACTTTATGCACTTGCAGAACTAATGGCCACAAAAAATACACTCTCAGAGTTGCTTAAGCCATTTAATAGATATGTAGCAAGTGGTGAGATTAATAGCAAAGTAAAAAATGCAGAAAAATCAATAGAGCTTATCCGGAAGAAGTACTGTGATAAATATCTAGTTGATGAGTTAGATGGTTTAACAATTACGGCAGATACCTGGTGGTTTAACCTTCGACCATCAAATACTGAGCCTTTACTTAGACTAAATGTCGAGGCAGATACAGAAAAAGAGATGGTTAAGATTCGGGACACCGTACTGTCCATGATTTAAAGGTGATAAATTGTCGTAACTCAGGGTATCTTTATCCCCTAATTAACAAGAACTAAATAATAGGAGAGTAAATGAGCACCACGACCGCGATTAAAAATGACATTGCAAATCCATCACTGGCAAGTGAAGGAAAAAAGCGGATTGAGTGGGCTGCTCGTAATATGCCAGTTTTGACACAAATTAAAGAGCGCTTTGCAAAAGAAAAACCATTTACCGGAATTCGGATTGCAGCTTGTATGCATGTTACAACTGAAACAGCAAACTTAATGTTAGCGCTAAAAGCAGGCGGAGCAGATCTAGCTCTTTGTGCATCTAATCCACTATCAACTCAAGATGACACCGCAGCAGCACTTGTTCATGAGTATGGCATTTCAGTTTTTGCTAGAAACGCAGTTGATCGTGATGGTTACTATTCACATTTAAATTCAGCTCTTGATATTAAGCCGCAATTAGTTTTTGATGATGGTTGCGATTTGGTTAATGTATTACATACCACCCGCACTGAATTAATCGAAGGGGTAATGGCTGGTTGTGAAGAGACAACAACCGGAGTTATTAGATTAAGCCAAATGGCTAAAGATGGTGCATTAAAGTTTCCAATGATCGCAGTTAATGACACCGACACAAAGCATATGTTTGATAATCGTTATGGCACTGGTCAATCAACCTTTGATGCAATCTTCCGTGCAACCAATACCTTGGTTGCTGGAAAAATTGTTGTTGTGGCTGGATTTGGATATTGCGGAAAAGGAGTAGCAGAGCGAGCAAAAGGTTTAGGCGCAGAAGTTATTATCACTGAAATCGATCCAACAAAAGCTTTAGATGCACTTATGCAGGGATTTAGAGTAATGCCAATGACAAAAGCGGCAGCTATTGGTGATATTTTTATTACCGTTACTGGAAACCGAGATGTGTTGCGCGATGAACACTTCAAAATTATGAAAGATGGGGCGATTCTTGCTAACTCTGGGCACTTTGATGTCGAGATCGATGTGGCATGGCTTGAGAAAAATGCAAAACAAAAGAATTCAAAGATGCGTCATCAAACAGATGAGTATGTAATGGCAGATAACCGCCGCATCTTGCTAATCGCAGAGGGTAGATTGGCAAACCTAGGCGCAGCAGAAGGTCATCCAGCATCTGTGATGGATATGTCATTTTCTGATCAAGCTTTAACAGCAGAATGGCTATTAAAAGCCGGGAAAGATTTAACTGCTGGATTGCACAATGTTCCAGTAAGTATTGATAAAGATGTTGCAAGACTTAAACTTGAAAGCATGGGTTCTTCATTAGATGTTCTTACGCCAGCCCAAGAGCTCTACTTGAACTCCTGGGAACACGGTTCTTAAATGCCATTAGTCATGGTTGTTGACGACGACCAAGACTTAGCAGAGATGCTCAGCATCGTACTGACTGCTGCCGGAATGGAAGTTGATTTAGTAAGCCGTGGCGACCAAGTTATGGATTTATTTAATACAAATCCTCCTGATCTAATTTTATTAGATGTGATGTTGCCAGGTATTGATGGTGTTCAAGTTTGTAAAATTATTAGAGAAACTTCAATGGTTCCAATTGTTATGTTAACTGCTAAAGGAGATACTCAAGATGTAGTACTTGGGTTAGAGGCTGGTGCTGACGATTACATGGTTAAGCCATTCAAACCACAAGAATTAGTAGCGCGAATAAATACAAGACTACGCCGCAATACAAAAGTTGGTTCACTCTCAATCGGTTCATTAATAATTGATCAAATGGAACACAAAGTGCTTAAAAATGGCCAAGAGATTGCTCTGACTAGGTTGGAGTTTGATTTGTTAGCTGCATTAGCAAAGGAACCTGGCCGTGTATTTACTAGAGAGGCGTTACTAAGTGAGGTCTGGGGATATCAGCACGCAGCAGATACCAGATTAGTAAATGTTCATGTTCAAAGATTGCGCTCTAAAATTGAATCTGATGCAGATAATCCAGAGCATGTATTAACTGTCCGAGGTGTTGGCTATAAGGCGGGAGCGGCTAGAGTTTAGCCATGCTAAAAGGCAAGATTAAGATTAAGCAATCACTTAGTCTTAAAGTACTGTCTAGCAGTATTGTATTTTCAATTTTAATTTCATTAGTAATCGGATTCACGCTTCATAATAGAGTTGCTTCAACAATTATCAATGAGAAAATTTCGATATCCAAAGTCGAGACTGCAAATGCTCTTTACTTAGCTCAAGGCCACTTTGACATAGCTCGTTTTCAAAATGATGCTGGATTGAAAAAAGTTGTTACAGATTTTATTACTTCAAGCAGGGAAGATGGTTCCCTTTCTGGGCGCGAAACTGTAATTTTGCCAGTTACAAACGATTCTAAAACCCAGAACATTTATCAAACTGTTCCAACCTTATTAGTTTTAGATTCGATTCCAGATTCTTTCCGAGAAAAAGTTAGAACATCTGATGCAGTACTGGATAAGCGAACGACTATTCGTTACTCAGATGGCAATGAATATCCTGGATTTCTTATCGGTGGTAAATTGAATATCCCACGAACAGGTGTATATGAAATATATTATTTATTTAAGCTGAATGCTCAGTATAAGAGCATTTCATCTCTTACCTGGATTTTATTTTTTGCTGGATTTTTGTTAGTAATGTTAATTGCATTAAGTACCCAGTTTTTAATTCGCCAGGTTGTTTCGCCGGTTCAGCAAGCAGCAGCAGTTGCAGAGAAATTTACCAAAGGGGATTTTTCGAGCCGCATGGCCGTATCTAGTCAAGATGAGATAGCAACTTTAGGAAAATCATTTAATGAAATGGCTGCTTCAATTCAAGAACAAATTTACAGGCTTGAGAATTTATCATTACTGCAACAAAGGTTTGTATCTGATGTATCTCATGAGCTTCGGACTCCACTTACTACTTTACGAATGGCTGCAGAAGTAATTTATGAGCAAAAAACAAGCTTTGATCCAAATATTGCAAGAAGCAGTGAGTTACTAATCAATCAGATTGATCGGTTTGAACTCTTACTTTCTGATCTGCTTGAAGTGAGCAGATTTGATGCCGAAGCTGCATCACTTGGGGCAGTCGAGTTTGATATTGCTAATTTAGTTAGAAAAACTGTTGATTATCTTCATCCAAGTAAATCATCTTTATTTAATATTTCAGCTCCACTAGATCCGATTAAAATTGAGGCAGATCCACGCAGAATCGAAAGAATTCTAAGAAATTTGTTATCAAATGCAATTGATCATGGTGAAGGAAATAAAATTGAAATTCTAGTAAAAGAAAGTGATAACGAAGTTGCAATCGGTGTTAGAGACTTCGGTATGGGTTTTGATGAAAAAGATGCACCACATTTATTTGATCGTTTTTGGCGTGCTGATCCATCGAGAGCAAGGACAAGTGGTGGAACCGGGCTGGGCCTTTCAATATCACTCGAAGATGCAAAGCTTCACCAAGGCCAATTACTTGCATGGGGAAGACCAAATCAAGGCGCTCACTTTGTGTTAACACTCCCTAAGCAACACGGTAACTTGGTTCAATCATTTCCTATTAATTTAATTCCAGAGGGATTTTCATCAACATTGGCAGTGGAATAACATGCTATTCAAAGTTCACCAATTTCTCAGAGTGCGGTGATTTTTATTGATGAACTAGTGACCTCTGGAGCATCAATACATGAGGGGGTTCGGGCCCTGGGTGAAGCCAAAATCACCGTCGATGCCGTGGTGACAGCGTGTGCGGTAGGGCGCAATTCTCTAATACGATAAGCACCTCAGTATTACCAATAATTTATTGATACCGGTGGAGGATCTTTGTGAGTTTATTAGACAAGGTTTTGCGTGCCGGTGAAGGTCGAGCAATTAAAGAGTTAGAAAAAATTGCTGGTCTGGTAAATAAATTTGAAAACGAAATAAGTGCGCTAGATGATCAAGCACTAAGAAGTAAAACTGACAAATTTAAAGAACGAATTGCAACTGGTGAAAGTCTAGACTCAATTTTGCCAGAAGCTTTTGCAGTTGTTCGTGAGGCAGCAAAGCGAACACTAGGCCAGAGACATTATGATGTTCAGTTAATGGGTGGAGCCGCACTTCACAAAGGAAATATTTCTGAAATGCGCACCGGTGAAGGTAAAACTTTAGTTTCAACTTTACCCGCATATTTAAATGCGTTAACTGGTAAAGGCGTGCACATTGTTACTGTAAATGATTATTTGGCAGAGCGCGATAGTGAATGGATGGGTAGAGTACATCGTTTTCTCGGATTAAAAGTTGGGGTAATTCTTGCAAGTATGTCGCCAGCAGAGCGACGTGAGGCTTATGCAGCAGATATTACTTACGGAACAAATAATGAGTTTGGTTTTGACTATTTGAGAGATAACATGGCTTGGACGCTTTCAGATTGTGTGCAACGCGAACATAACTTTGCAATCGTAGATGAGGTCGACTCGATATTAATTGATGAGGCTAGAACACCACTGATTATTTCTGGACCCGCAGATAAAGCAACTAAATGGTATGTTGAATTTGCAAATATTGTTGGAAAACTTTCTCTAAATGTACATTATGAAGTTGATGAAAAGAAGCGCACAGTTGGAATTCTTGAAGAGGGTGTAACTCGAGTTGAAGAAGCGCTGGGTATAGAGAATTTATATGAGTCTGCCAATACTCCAATGATTGGTTATCTTAATAACGCAATTCGAGCAAAAGAGTTATTCAAGCGAGATAAAGACTATGTAGTTATGAATGGTGAATTGTTAATTGTCGATGAGCATACTGGCCGCATGTTATCTGGGCGACGATATAGCGAAGGCTTGCACCAAGCGCTTGAAGCTAAGGAAAGAATTGAAATTCAAGACGAGAATCAGACTTTGGCAACGATCACATTACAGAATTATTTCCGCCTTTATAAAAAGCTGAGCGGAATGACTGGTACAGCTATGACTGAAGCCTCCGAGTTCATGCAAATTTATAAATTAGGTGTTATCCCAATTCCAACCAATAAAATCATGAGTCGTATTGATCAGCCAGATTTAATTTATAAGTCTGAAGGAGGCAAATTTACTGCTGTAGCTGAAGATATTGTCGCAAAGCATAAAAAAGGCCAACCAGTTTTAGTTGGAACAGTAAGTGTTGAAAAATCCGAAGAGTTATCAGGAATTTTAAAGCGTCGCGGTATTCCACATGAAGTTTTAAATGCTAAACAACACGAACGCGAAGCTGCAATTATTGCTAGAGCAGGAACAATTGGTGCTGTAACTGTTGCAACTAATATGGCTGGACGCGGAACTGACATTATGCTGGGCGGAAACCCTGAGTTTATGGCTGACTTTGAATTACAACGTCAAGGTTTAAATCCGGTAGATACTCCAGAAGAGTATGAAAAGGCTTGGCCGGCTGAGATCACAAAACAAAAAGATGCGGTGACTAAAGAACACGAGACTGTTGTTTCACTTGGTGGACTTTACGTATTAGGAACTGAACGCCATGAATCTCGTCGGATTGATAATCAGCTTCGCGGTCGTTCAGGTCGTCAAGGTGATCCAGGAGAATCAAGGTTTTATTTATCGCTTCAGGATGAACTTATGCGTAGATTTAATTCTGGTTTAGTTGAGCGGTTCCTAGGTGCAGCAGGTATGCCAGAGGAAACTCCTTTAGAATCTAAAATTGTTAGCAACGCAATTAAATCAGCTCAAACTCAGGTTGAATCTTTGAACTTTGAAATGCGAAAGAACGTCTTAAAGTATGACGATGTAATGAATAAGCAGCGTACGGTTGTTTATTCAGAGCGACGCGAAGTACTTGAAGGTGCTGATATTAAAGAACTTGTTGAAAAGTTCTTAGAAGAAACACTAATTGCATATGTAAATGCGGCAACAGCAAATGGAGTAGCTGAAGATTGGGATTTAAAAACACTTTGGACGGCGCTAAAAGCTTTATTTCCAATCTCATTTACTTACGAAGACTTGCTGAATGAAATAGGCGGTGCTTCTGCACTAGATAGCGAATTTTTACTTGATCGCATTCTGACTGATTCTAAGATTGCTTACCAAAATCGTGAAGGCCAATTAACACCAACTGTTATGCGTGAGCTTGAGCGAAAGATTTTACTTTCAGTACTAGATCGTAAATGGCGCGAGCATTTGTATGAAATGGATTATTTGCAAGAGGGAATTGGGCTACGTGCTATGGCTCAACGGGATCCGTTAGTTGAGTATCAGCGAGAAGGCTATGACTTGTTTACTGCGATGATGGATGCAATAAAGGAAGAGCTTGTTGGATATTTATTCAATGTTGAGGTTCAAGTTGAGGGCGACCAAGTTGGTGCTAAAGGGTTAACACCTGCCCCCGCTCCAGTTGCTGCACTTCAGTATTCAGCGGCAGAGATTGAACCTAGTGCTGCTGGTGGAACTTCTAAGAATGCACCATGTCCATGTGGTTCTGGTAAAAAATACAAGAGATGTCACGGACAATCTTAAATATGATCCAGGCCTCATAAATTGGGAATCTAAAACCGGCAGGCTCATAACCCCTCTACGATTGACCCATGGCCACCTTTGCTGAGTTAATCTCTGATAACTCAAAACTAAGCGCTGATGAAGCAGATCATCTTGCCGAGTTAGTCGCTGAATGGCGTTTGCTTGCCGATTTATCATTCGCAGATTTGGTTTTGTGGTTACCAATTAGACGGGATGAAAAGTCTTGGCCAGAGGGCTACGTCGCGATAGCTCAAATCAGACCAACTACAGCTGCTACCGTTTTTAGTAATGACCTAATTGGTTCAAATATTAATTGGGGCGCAAGGCCAAGAATTGATCAAGCTTTATCAGAAAGTGAAATTGTTAGAGACACCCAACCAGAGTTAGTTGGGGAAATCATGATTAAAGAAGAAACAATTCCAGTAAATTTTAAAGGTAAGACTTTGGCTGTAATCTCTCGGCATCGCAACTCAGACTTAATGCGACTACCTTCAAAGCTAGAGTTAAATTATCGAGAAATTGCCCACAAAATTTTTCAAATGGTAGCCGAAGGTAATTTTCCAATCCGAGATAGTATTTATAGTTCAGAATCAGCACCCAGAGTAGGTGATGGTTTAATTAGATTAGATGTTAATGGAACTGTTTTCTTTGCTTCACCAAATGCTAGATCAGCGTTAAGTAGGGTTGGATTTCAGAGCGAGTTAGAGCAACAAAAATTAGGTGAGATATTCGCATCACTGCACAAGGGCGATAATCAGCCAACAGATGAATCGTGGCAGACGTTGCTAAGTGGGAAATTCTTACGCCGCGCAGAGTACGAAAGCCCGGATGGTGTGATTGATATATTGGTGATTCCATTAACCCAAGGTGAAGATCGAATTGGGGCAATTGTGTTGCTTCATAATGTAACCGAACTTAGAAATAGGGATCGAGCATTAGTCACTAAAGATGCCACAATTAAAGAAATCCATCATCGAGTAAAAAATAACCTTCAAACAGTTTCAGCACTACTTCGTTTGCAATCTAGGAGAGTAGAGGATCCAACTGCAAGTGCCGCACTCTCCGAAGCAGTTAGAAGAGTTGCTTCAATTGCGCTAGTTCATGAGACTTTATCTAATCAATCAACTGAATCTGTCGAATTTGATCATATTTTTGAACAAATTATTAATAATGCAATTGATTTAAATCCTAGAGATATAAAGCATACAAAAACTGGTGAGTTTGGCTCATTTGACTCAAAAATTGCAACTGCACTCTCATTAGTGATTACCGAATTAATCCATAATGCACTTGAGCACGGCTTATCTGAATCTGGTGATTTGTTATCTGTTGAGATAGTTAAAAATGGTAATTCTTATAAAGTTACAGTTATCGATAATGGCGCTGGATTGCCGGCAGAGTTTAATCTTGAAAAATCAGCAAATCTAGGGCTTCAAATCGCAAACACTCTTACAAAAAATGAATTAAAGGGAAATATTAAGTTGTTTCGAGAAAATGGTTTAACTAGAGGTGAAATAACTTTTAATACAAATTAGAAACTGTTTTGGTTTTCTATTTGGCGGGCACGGTTACGGGCTGCCCTACGTTTCATTGCTCGGCGCTCATCTTCAGATAATCCGCCCCAAACACCAGCATCTTGACCACTTTCAAGTGCCCAAGCAAGACATGGCTCTTTAACTGGACACCTTTCACAAATCTTTTTTGCCTCTTCAATTTGAGCTAAGGCAGGACCGGTATTGCCAACTGGAAAGAAAACCTCTGGATCTTCTTCGCGACAAGCAGCTTCATGTCGCCAATCCATAGGGCAGTCAACTCCTTCAGTAGAAAATTTGGAATTAAATTGAAATTACTTGGCTTAT
>Ga0114978_10002691_pt1 | contig 14629 bp, 11 predicted proteins | sample S_140212_EF_Meta_FD_87027 | JGI IMG/M metagenome (GOLD analysis project Ga0114978, IMG submission 87027) | Freshwater microbial communities from Lake Simoncouche, Canada to study carbon cycling - S_140212_EF_MetaG | ecosystem: Environmental > Aquatic > Freshwater > Lake | place: Lake... | reverse complement strand
GCGCCCCTCCTCATCGCCAGCCTTGGCCAACGCGGCGCGCTTCTCCATCGCGGCGATTGCCAGGTCGCGCAGTTGCCGCGCCTCGTCGACGGCGGCCTCAGGCAGTGCGATGGTCTTCGCCTGATCGATTCCGGCCTGCCAGTTTTCCACAAAGCCCACAAGCAGCGTTCGCCCGAGGCGTTCGGTAAATGGGCCCTCTTTCAACTGGGCAACCTGATCGAGCAGTTTGCTCGGCTCAAGTGTCGGCGCCAACCCATGGAAGGCGACCACGACTTTTGCCGCGAGTTCCGCCTGTTTTGACACGGGATTGAGTTGAGCGCTGCTCACCTGCGCCTGCGAGGAATCCGCTCCGGCACGCTCATCGCCGCGCATGCGCTGCAGCAGCACCGCCACCGTCACGACGGCGGCAATACAAACCCAAATAGAGACCTTGCGGAAGCGTTCACTTGGAATCATGGATCGGTCCAAACTTTATCGGGCGCACAATCGACAGATACGCCCACTACTTGGGGCGCTCAGCGCACCTTAGCCGCTGACACAAGGCAGATGGTCGGTCAACGGTGATCTTGACATCATCGGGGCTACTGCTATCCTCACCGATTCTCCGCACGGCGTTCCGTGCACACCTTGACTGCTCCGCTTGGGCCTCGGCCTCGGTGGACTGAACGATTTGGACAGAACATGCCTCGTCAGACCTACATTGCTAAGCCCGGTGAGATCAAGACTGTTTGGCGGCACGTCGATGCCGAAGGCAAGACGCTTGGTCGTCTCGCGACGGAAGTCGCCACCGTCCTCATGGGCAAGCACCGCCCCGAATTTACTCCTGGCGTCCTCTCGGGCGACGCCGTGATCATCACCAATGCATCGAAGGTGGTTCTCTCGGGCCGCAAGCTCGATCAGAAGACGCGCCGTCGTTGGTCGGGATATCCGGGCGGATTGAAGATCCGTTCGTACCGACAGGAGATGTCATCGAACCCGATGCGTCTCGTGAGCGAGGCGATCTTCCGCATGATCCCCAAGGGTCGTTACGGTCGCTCGCTGCATGCGCGTTTGCGCGTGTTCGCTGGTGCAGCGCACACTCACGCTTCGCAGTCGCCCGTCGACTTCGAGATGACGCCAGAAGCTCACACGATGCCAGAGCACAAGCCCAACGCGGCGACTCAGAAGGCTGCACGCCTGAAGAGCGCACCGCGTCGCGCCCACTGCCGCACCGTTGCGAAGTGATCGCGCGACACCGCGCGACAAATTTGTTTCCGAACCAACCAAGTTTCTGCAAAGCACATTGAAGGCAACACGAAAGCCACTTGCACGCAGCCAGAGCAGCGCGCAAATTGAATGAAAGACGCCATGACCGAAGAGACCACGATCACGCCTATTGCGCCCGCGACCTCGACTTCGACGCGCATCCTCCGCGGCCCCGATCAGAAGGGCTGGTACTGGGGCACCGGCCGTCGTAAGACCGCCGTTGCACGCGTTCGCATGAAGCATGGCGCCGGCACCATCGAGATCAACGGCAAGGAATTCGCTGATTTCTTCGTCGAAGAGCGCGATAGGCAGCTGATTCTCGGTGTGCTTGAGAAGACCGGCCTCAAGGGCAAGGTCGATGTCAAGGTCAACGCCAAGGGCGGCGGAACCACCGGCCAGTGCGGCGCGACCCTGCTCGGCATCGGTCGTGCCATCATGGAATTCGACGCGACGCTGGAGCCGATTCTCCGCGAGCACGACTTCCTGACCCGCGACGCCCGCAAGGTCGAGCGCAAGAAGTACGGCCAGTCCGGCGCCCGCAAGCGCTACCAGTTCAGCAAGCGCTGATGCGCTTGGAGCGCTCGAGTGCGCGCCGTTCGCTTTGGCGAGATGGCGTGTACGCGAGACTCTCGGCGAAAACAACTTAAAAACAAGACGCCCAGGCCTCAAGCCTGGGTGTTTTTTTGGCGCGGCGCGACATGCAGTGGCGTGGCGTTTTTTGAGGGCAGCAGGAACGATCGCGTCGCGGGCGTGGCCTATTGCGCGCGCGCGGCGAGACGAATCTCGTTCTCGGCTTCGCGAAGCTTTCTCGTCATCATGGCAACCGTGGTGCGGTCCTCGCTGGCCAGTGCCTCCACGGTGCGCGGCGCGAGCCCGCAGAAACCGTGACGGCGCGCGACCAGGCGCGCGGTGATCGAGAGTGGTCCGCGAGACATCAGGCCTGCGAGCAACTGCGCGTGATGCGCCATCGGATCGACGAGCGTTTGCCACTGTGCGACGCTGGCAACCGCCTGCATGGGCACACCAGCGGCGTGACGCGCCGCTGCACGCGCAGGTCGCTTGGCGGGCGTGAGCTTTGCGATGGCGTAGTCGGCCGCGAGCGCGACGGCTCGGTCGAGGCGCTGACGCGAAGGATCGAAACTGCCAACGACCGACTGCACCGCCCGCACAAGTTCGCGCACCAGCGCGCGCAGTTCGTCGCAAGGCAGCCGGTCGGGACCCGACTCAAACGCCTGATCGGCGCGGCCGAGTGCGATCACGAGGCCACGCTCAACGAGCAACGCGCGAAGGCGAAGCGCTGTGCGCAAGTCGGTTTCAACTTGGTCGAGCGCGGCGCGGTCAGGCCAACGCGGCAGCGCATCGATCGCGCGCGAGGCTCGGCGCAAGAGATAGTGCATCGCGGCGCCGCGGGTTTCATCGCGCTCACTGGCGGCGCGAGCATCGCGAGCGAACAGCCGACGCAGCTCGCGCGCCGAGGAAATCATGGCAATCAGATCGCCGTCGACGAGGCCCAACGGCTGCAACTTTCGCACACAAGGCGCCGAGCAAATCGTCTCGTCTGCGCCGGGAAGATCGAAGGTCGACAGGTCAACCCAGGACGGCTGCACACCACGCAGGAGTTCGGCGCGCCTTCGATCGACCAGTGCGCGCACCAGCGACTCGCTGCGTCCGACCCGCGCGGCGATGCGCGCAGGATCAATTCCCATGCGCCACGCGCGCTCCGCCAACCGAGCCGAACGCTCGCCGGCGCCCTTGCGGGCAGAAGGTCGAAGGCCGAATTCACGCAGCAGCAACAGACGAACGCCTTCGTGTGAACGACCGAAACGCAACGCCAGTTCCTTGGCCGCAAGGTTGAGCGATCGACCGTTCTCGAGCAAGCTGCGTGCTTGATCGATGAGCGACGCGCGCTCATCGGTATCGAAGCGGCGGAAATTTCGCGCGCGCTCGACCTCCGCCGGATGACGCAAGGCGAATCGATCGAGGCATTCGCGGTAGATCTCTACCCGCGGCTTGCCTGCGTCGAACACCCAATGCGCGCACAAGCCAGCGCGCCGCCATCGCTGCAATGTCTTCGAGGCGATGCCGAGTTCGCGCGCGAGATCTTCGGGAGTGAGCGAGCCACCGGGGCGCTCTTCAGGAACCATGGCGATGCGCGCGGAAAGATCGAGCACAAGGGTGGCGAGATCCGCACGCAATGCACGACCTCCGACAACCTCGCCCGCCGCCGCGAAAATCTCCGCGCCAAAGATTCGCTGCAGCGCATCGCTCAGACCGTAGTCGCCCGCAACATCGATGGACGCGATCAGCGACTCAGCCGCGTCGATCTGCCGACGAGTCGCAGCTTCCGACGCGTAGGCCGTCTGCGCGGGGAGCGCCTGAATGGTTGCGAGGCTGTAACTAGCTCTTCGCGGCATGCTTGCGGCTCTTCACTCGGTACCACGCTCAAACACGGGTGGCAGTCTATGGGTTCAGTCGGCGTGGGGAGTCGGCGCCGGGATGAGTTCGGTTCGGGCAGGTGGATCCTGTTTCGTATGTCGACTTGGAATTGTTGCCGAGGAATCGCGCAGTGGCGGCGAATTCCCGCATTCTCGGCCAACCGCCCAGTCCAATCCACCGATCAGCCGACCGCGGAGGCACTGCGCGGGGCCTCGGATGACGCCGAGTCGGTCGAAATCGAACCCGCCATCAGGCCAGAGGTCGCCGACGACAGGACATTGGCGGTGATGGATGTGGTGCGGGCAATGCGCGGATTCAGACGGGTGAGCAGCTCGTGAGGAATCATTCCCGACTCTGCGGCCAGCCGCGGCAAATGCGTCGGCGCGTGGATATCGCGGGAAATCAACTCGACTGAGCAGCCGATCCAGTCGTGAATGTCGCCAGCATGAAGACCAGTCACATCGACGGTGATCTGATCCATGTTGACGATGCCAACGACGGGCGCGTGGGCAACGCGGCCATCGGGCATGAACAGACGCACGCATGCTCCGACCGACGCCTGCGGATTGCGCGGCATCGGGTAGCCATCGCTGTAACCAACTGGAATAAGCGCGATCGTCGACGCGCGCGGGGCAACCCAGCGACCGCCGTATCCAACCGCAGCACCCGCGGGAATCGCCTTCGCCTGCACGATGGTGGTTGACCAACGCACAACCGGCCGCAGTTGCGCGCGCTCGATCACTGGGCTCGACGCCTCGAGTTCATCGAGGCCGTAACCGAGCCAGGCAACGCCAAATCGCACCATGGTGCGGTGGTAGCGCGCGTCGCGTGCGAGCGTGTAGGTGCTGGCAACATGCTGGAACAAACGCTCGAAGGCCTGCTCGGACATGAAGCCGCGACTGGCGGCGATCACATAGTCGTAGCTTTCCAACTGGCGCGCGGTGAGCGCGGCGTCGGTGCGCGCGTGAGAGAAATGCGCGAACACGCCGCACAGCGAAAAGCGCGCAGATTGGCAGATCTTGCTGATGATGCGCACCGCCTCATCGGGCAACGCACCGCCGCGGCTCATGCCAACATCGACCTCGACATGTACTGGAAGAACCACACCGAGCGAGATCGCGCACGCTTCAAGCGCTGCAAGATTCGCCTCATCGTGCACCACCAGATGCAGCTGTCCCGCAAGCATGAGTCGCACGAGTTCGTCCTCGCGCGCGATGGTCGTGACTGGCATGAGCACGAGCACAGGCACCGCACCGTTCACTGCAGCGGCCGTCTCCATCGCCTGCCGCAGCGAATAAACCGCGAGCATTTGCGCACCCGCGCCCACGAGCCTGCGCGCCACCCGCGCGACCCCAAGCCCGTATGCATCGGCCTTTACGATCGGACACAGCGCGCAACCAAGGCCGACAGTGCGACGGATGACCGACATGTTGTGGTCAATCGCAGACAGGTCGATGTCGATGGTGCTGGTGTCCTGCATGGCGTCGTGCCTCAGCTTCCTTCGTGCCTCGTTCGCCGTCCACAGGCTTCCTGGTGAAAATCACGCAGTGAAACCTCCGCGGCGAAGGTTGGCCGTCCTGGCCAGAAACCTTCTCGAGGCTGCATTTGTATCGACTTCCGAAACCCTCTACCATCACCGTTCTACATAAACGACGACCGCCACGACGACCGCTACGAAACCCGGTCACAGAAAGAGTCAATGGACAATTCAGCCGCCGATACATTTGATCTCAGCAAGACCTTCGCCGACCTCGGGCTCCGGGCCGATGTCCTCGAGGGACTGACCAAGCGGGGCTTCAAGCACCCGACCAAGATCCAGGCAGCGCTCATCCCCGTCGCCCTCCAAGGTCGCGATGTGATCGGGCAAGCGAAGACTGGTACTGGCAAGACCGCCGCCTTCGGACTCCCGTTGCTCCAGATGCTTGACCGCGACGCTGGGTTCGCCGCGCTCGTTCTGGTGCCGACCCGTGAACTGGCGATTCAGGTTGCCAAGGAACTTCAGGAACTCGGCAGCTTTGCCAAGGTGCAAACGGTCGCGGTCTACGGCGGCCAACCGATCCAGAAGCAAGTGGCCCTCCTTGAGAAGCGCCCGCCGATCATCGTTGGTACTCCCGGCCGCGTGATGGACTTGGCCGAGCGGAACATCCTTCCCTTCGCCGAATTCCGCTTCGCAATCCTCGACGAAGTCGACCGCATGCTCGACATCGGCTTCCGCGACGACATCCGCAAGATTCTCGGCAAACTCCGCAGAACGCCACAGACCATCTTCGTCTCCGCCACCATCTCGCCCGAGATCGAAAAGCTCGCGCGCAGCTACATGAAGGACCCGGAGAAGATCGTTACCTTTGAGAAGAGCCTCACGGTTTCTCAGGTGCAGCAGAGTTACTTCGCCGTCGAGCGCTGGGACAAGAAGCGCCTGCTCCTTCATCTCCTGAAGAAGGAGACGCCGGGCCTGGCCGTTGTGTTTTGCCGAACCAAGCGCGCCGTCGACGAGATCACCGAGTACCTCAATAAGCACAAAATCGAGGCGCAATCGATGCATGGCGACATGTATCAGAAGAAGCGCGACCAGGTCATGGGCAACCTTCGCGAGGGCAATCTCTCGGTGCTGGTGGCGAGCGACCTTGCCGCGCGCGGCCTTGATGTCGACGACATCACCCATGTGGTGAACTACGACATGCCCGAGGATCCCGAGGTCTACATCCACCGCATCGGCCGCACCGCCCGCGTCGGACGCAAGGGCGTGGCGTGGAGCTTTGTGGCGCCGGATCAGGGTGAATTGCTCACCAATGTCGAAATGCTCGCCAATGTCGAGATCCCGACGACGACCTACACCGACTTCAAGCCCGGGCCCGTTCCTTCGGATGTCACGGCCATGCGCGAGCATGACGCCAAGCGCAAGGAAACCGCGCAGACCGCGCGCAACCGTTCCGCTGGACCCGAGATTCCCGTGACCGCGGCGGTCGTCGATACCACGATGTTCCCCGATGGAATCGTGCCGATCGCGTTGCCTGGTCGGCGCATGGGCGGACGAGCGCGTTCTGGTCGGCGCTGAGTGTTGCAACGCCGAGAAACGCAACTGATCCGATGAAGCAGATTGTACGAATCGCTCCCGAGGTCCGTGATGCGCTGGCATCCGGTCGCCCTGTGGTGGCATTGGAAACGGCGGCGGTTACTCACGGACTTCCGCGCGAGCCGTTGTCTGCGCTGCCTGCGTACCTCACCGACAGCGAGACCCCTGCGGAAATCCGCGCCTGCTTTGGACCGAAGGTTCCCGCGCACCGAGCGCTCGGCCACGCGATGGCGGCGGCGGTTCGCGCGGAGGGCGCGATTCCCGCGACCGTCGGCGTGCTGCGCGGGCAGATCGTCATCGGACTCAACAGCGCAGAACTCGACGAGCTCGCCAACGCACGCGACCCGCACAAGGTCGCCGCGCGCGATGCGGCGTTGGTCGCCAGCCGCGGCGGCAATGGCGGCACCACCGTCGCGGGCACGCTGCTGGCATGCAAGCTCGCGCTTCCTTCGCCGATCCGCGTATTCGCCACCGGCGGCATCGGCGGCGTGCACCGCGGGTATAGCCAAAGGCCTGACATTTCCGCGGATCTCATGGAGATTCGCGACTCGGGCGTGTTGGTCGTGACCGCCGGCGCAAAGTCGATTCTCGACCTCCCCGCCACCGTGGAAATGCTCGACACCCTCGGCGTTCCGATGCTCGGTTTGGCAACGCCGTTTTTCCCGCGCTTCCTTTCTGCGGGAAACGCCGAGTTGCGCGTAAACATGGAAGTCCAGAACGAAAGCGAGGCCGCGCAGGCTTTCGCTTCGCATCGCACGCTGCAACCTGCGCGCGGGATGTTGCTCTGCGTCCCGCCCATCGCTCGGTTCGCCCTACCGCTTGAAACGATGGAGCGCGCGATCGCTGACGGATTGGCCGAGTGCCAACGCGACGGCGTGCGCGGACCCGAAGTTACGCCGGTGCTGCTGGCTGCGGTCGCACGCGCAACAATGGGCGCGTCACTTGCGACCAATCTGGCGGTACTTCTGAACAACGCCCGCGTTGGTGCGCGAGTCGCGACCATGCTCGCCCGCGCCGACTGACTTGACACTTTGCCGCCGCTCTGATTGACTACGCAGGTCGTGGGCATCCGCCCCGACGCCGATACCTACGCAGAGGGAGTCCAGCGAAGCACGAGGCCGCCGAAACAGGCCGCCGCGCCCGCAGGTCTTTCCCGTTCGGGTCATCCGCGCTGAAGCACCGCAAATCCTCGACTGCTTTCCGTGACGCACCCCGCGCGCGGACACTCGTTCGCCAATGCACGGGCGCGAGATCAGTTGACAATTGGTTTCCACGATGGCTGCAAAGAAGTCCGTATCGAAGAAGACCACGAGCAAGAAGGTCGAGAGCGCAAAGCCCGAGAGCGCGAAGCTTGAAAGTGCGAGGGCGTCGACCAAGCAGGCCAGCGTGATCACCTCGAAAGAAGCCGCGAAACCAGCTGCGAAACCGGCCGCGAAGAAGCCCGTGACCAAGGCAGTTGTGACGAAGCCTGTCGTCGCCAAGACCGTCGCGACGAAGCCCGCCGTAGTCGCGAAGCCTGTCGTCGCCAAGACCGTCGTCGCTGCCAAGCCCGCCGCAGCGAAGCCCGTCACCACGAAGCCCGCCGCGAAGACTCCGACAAAAACTCCGGCCAAGCCTTCTGCAAAGTCCGCTGAGCAAACTCCTGCATTGGCGGCCGTTCCCGCGAAGAAGCCGCGTGCGGCAAAGCCATCAGAACCAACGCCAGCGCGCCCCAGCGTGGAAGTGAAGAGCGCCGCCTCCGCGCAGGAGCAACCTTCCCGTCAAGCGAATCATCAGTCGAATCATCAGTCGAATCATCAGTCGAATCATCAGTCGAATCATCAGTCGAATCATCAGTCGAATCATGCGCCAACTCATGATCCGCAAGCCCAACAGCCGCAGCAGCAGCAAAGCCAAAATGGTTTCACCGGCGGTCCCGCGAGCGACGAGGGAGTTCCTGGTGACGGCAGTGGTAAGCGACGCAGGCGCAGGCGGAGGCGGAGGCGTGGTGGTGGCGGTGGCGATCCAAACAATCCCAACGCGCAGCCGCAACAACAGCAGCCCAACCAGCAGGCTCAGCAGGGTCAGCAGCAACCGCAGGGTGGCCAGCGTCAGCAACAACAACAGCAGCAGCCCAACCAGCAGCGCCAGCAAAACCAGAATCAACAACGCCAGAACCAGAATCAAAACCAGAATCAGAACCAAAACCAGCAGCGCCAGCACAAGCATGGCGGTGGTCAGCAGGGACATCATCAGCAGCAGCAGCGCCAGCACAACCAACAACAACAGCGCGGCCCTGCGCAGGACTTTCCCGCCGACGCGGGCGAACATGGCGATGAGTTTGACGGACCAGAAGATGGGATGGACGGCGATTCGCCCAACGAGCAGAACCTGCCCACCTTCGCCTGTGAGGGCATTCTCGAATGGTCTGGCAACAATGATGGCCGCATCCGCCAGCTTGGCGACGGCCTGATCGAGTCGCACGACGATGTCTATGTGCCGCTTGCGCTCGCGCAGCATTTTCCGCTGCGCCATGCACAGCGCATTGTCGCCGAGGCCGCGATCATGCGGCCCAGAAAGAAGCGCCACGGCCCGCGCCAAGCACGCCCCACCGTCACGCGCATCGTGTCGATCGAAGGGCTCACGCCGGCGGAGTATGGCAGCCACAAGACCTTCGCTGAATTCACCGCGCTCGACCCGCAGCCGCGCATCACCCTTGAATACAAGGGTTGCCCTCCCGCTTGCCGCCTCATCGATCTGTTCTGCCCCATCGGCTTCGGCACGCGCGGACTCATCGTTGCGCCGCCCAAGGCGGGCAAGACGATTCTGCTGCAGAACATCGCCTACGGCATCAAGCGCAATCACCCCAATGTCGAGCTCATCGCGCTTCTCATTGACGAGCGGCCCGAAGAGGTCACCGACTTCAAGCGCAATGTTCCCGCGCATGTGCTCGCGAGTTCAAATGATCAGGATCTCGAACGACATCTCTCGCTCGGAATCCTTGCCATTGACCGCGCCAAGCGCATGGTCGAGGCGGGCCGCGATGTTGTGGTGCTGCTCGATTCGCTCACTCGCCTCGGACGCGCGTTCAACAACAGTCGTCGTTATGGCTCGTCGGGACGCACGATGTCGGGCGGACTCGACTCGCGCGCGCTCGAAGTTCCCAAGCAACTCTTCGGCGCCGCGCGTAAATGCGAGGAAGGCGGATCGCTCACCATCATCGCAACCTGCCTGGTCGACACTGGCTCGCGCGCGGACCAGATGATCTTCGAAGAGTTCAAGGGTACGGGCAACATGGAGTTGATCCTCGACCGCTCGATCTCGGAGAAGCGCATCTTTCCCGCGATCAACCTGGCTGCCAGCGGAACTCGCAAGGAGAATCTGCTGATGACCGATCGTGAGTTCAAGACGGTCACCGCGCTCAGGCGCCGCCTGCTTTCGGTGCCGCCGCACGCGCAAATCGAACAACTGTTGGCGGCGTGCCAGCGTTTCGAGAACAACGATCTCATGGTCGGCGGAGCGAGCTAGGCGCGCGCGATGGCCGGTGTCTTCGAGTGCATCGATGTCGAGGCAAACGATCCGCGGCTTGACGCGTTTCGCGAAGTGCGCGACCGTGATCTGCGCGGATCGCTTCGGCTGCACGCCATCGAAAGCGAGCGCGTGGTGCGTCGCTATCTCGCGGCCGCATTGCGCAGACGCGCACATCCGATGCCGCCGATCCTCGAGCCGCACATGTTGTTGGCGACGCCCGATGCGCTGAGCCGGCTTGCGGATGTACTCACCGCAACTGCTGACGATCCGTGTGCTCACGATCTAGGCCCCGCCTTTCCCGCATTGACCGTTTTTCGCTGCGCCGATGAGCAGGCGCTGCACTCGATCACGGGCTACACCATGCACTCGGGCGCCATCGCACTCGGGCGGCGCGCTGATGACGGCTCGATCGATGAACTCTCCGCGTATCTCGCCAAAGAGAATGGCGGCGGCGCGCGACCGGTGCGCGATGTGCTGGTTGCGCTCGATGCAATTACGCAGACCGACAACATCGGCGCGATCTTTCGCAACGCCGCCAGCTTCGGTGCACGCGCCGTTGTGCTTTCGCCGCGCGCGAGTGATCCGTTTCTTCGCAAGGCCATGCGGGTTTCGATGGGTCGCGCGGTCAATCTGCCTTGGGCGCGCGCCCGTGGCGACGAGTGGCCCGCGTGTCTTGATCGCCTTCGCCGCGAACACGGCTACATGATCATCGCCGCCGAAGACACGACCAACGCCGTTGATCTTGCGACCTTCAAGCCGCCCGCGCGATCGATCGTCGTGTTCGGCGCCGAGGAAAACGGCGTTTCTCCTGCGGTTCTCGGCCTCGCCGACGCCGTCGTCAAGATCCCGATGTCCAAGCTCGGCTCCGCGCTCGCCAACGATCCGCCGAGCCTGAATGTGTCGATCGCGAGCGCCGTCGTCCTGCACCACATCCTGGCCTAGCGCCAACGCTACCGCCCGCACAAACAGACCGAACGAACGCGCTGCTTGAAATGGGGCGCTTGCCTTACCCGTTCGCATATTCCATGTTTCAGTGTTGGCTCGAGAGCGCTTCACCGACACGCGACCGCGCCCACACACACGACCTCCGCTGGCTTCGACTGAGCACCACGCGAAGCGGAATGAACACGGCCCTCGGAAACCGAGGGCCGTGTCGTTGTTTGATCATGCGTTCGTGCGATCAGGCGTCGCTCGACGCTGCAACCGGGCTGGCAGCGTTGGCCTTACCGCTCGAATCCTCGCGCGTCGAATCCTCGCGCGTCGAATCCTCGCGCACCGACTCCTCGCGCACGCGCTGGATATTCGCGCCGAGAACATTGAGCTGCTCCTCCATGCGGGTGTAGCCGCGGTCGAGGTGGTAGATACGCGAAACATTGGTCTCGCCCTCGGCCGCGAGGCCCGCGAGCACAAGGCACGCGCTCGCACGCAGGTCGCTCGCCATCACCGGCGCGCCGTGCAGTGGCGCGCCACCGGCAACAACGCAAGTCGGGCCCTGTCGGTAGATCTGCGCGCCCATGCGCGACAGCTCGGCAACATGCATGAATCGCTCGGGGTAAATCTTCTCGGTGATCATCGAGTTTCCTTCCGCAAGGCAGAGCAGCGTCATGAACTGCGCCTGCAAGTCGGTCGGAAATCCAGGGTGGGGCTGGGTGGTGATCTGCGTTGGCTTGAGCTTGCGCTCGCTGGTCACGCGCACGGTTGCGTGCATCGGATTGTCGGCGCCGGAGAGAAGCTCGACATGCACGCCGATCTCGCTGAAGCGGTCAATCACCGACAGCATCCCGTCGTAAGGGAACTCCTCGAGGGTCACATTGCCGTTGGTTACCGCCGCGGCCACCGCGTAGGTTCCGGCGACGATGCGGTCGGGAATCACGACATGGTCCGCGGAGCCAAGGCTCTCGACGCCATGAATCACCAGGCGCGGTCCGCCAGCGCCCTCGATGCGGGCTCCCATGGCGTTGAGCAGATTGGCGAGGTCGACCACTTCTGGCTCGCAGGCCGCACATTCGATCACGGTCCGACCCTTGGCCAACACTGCGGCGCACATCACATTGGCGGTGCCGAGAACGGTCGAGCCGTTGGGGCCACCGAGGAAGATGGTCGCGCCCTTCAGGCCTTCCGGCGCGGTCACGATGATGTCACCGCCGTCGAGCTCGACCTTGGCGCCGAGCGCCTGCATTCCGCGGAGATGGAGGTCAATGGGCCGCGAGCCGAAGGCGCAACCACCAGGCATGGCGATGACTGCGCGGCGACGGCGCGCCAGCAGCGGACCGAGCACGCAAATCGACGCGCGCATGGTCTTGACGATGTCGTAGTGCGCGTGAACCTTGTTCTGGTCCATCACCCGCATCTTCATCACCCCGGACTCGCCATCAACCTGAACACCGAGCTCGCGCAGCAGCCGAGCCATGTTCGAAATGTCGCTGAGACACGGGACATTGCGTAGCGTGATCTCGCCGTCGGTACACAGCGCCGCCGCCATGAGCGGCAGAGTCGCGTTCTTGGAGCCCTCGATCTGAATCTTGCCGGCGAGCCGGCGTCCACCTTGAATACGGAAGGAGTCCATGTCTGCAGCAATCCTTTGCGGGCGTTGCGAACCTCTTCGAGAGGTCCCGGCGTCGTGCCTCACGCCCTGTGCGTGTTGGGGGTCGAAATTGGATCTGTCGTGATGTCGCAGCTCAATCGGCGGCCGTGACAGCTGCGCGGATTATGGCGATTGCATCGGCTCGCGATAGTCCTTCGCAACACCTTCTACGCGAATCTTGCGACCGCTCCAGACCGCGCTCGACGAACAGGCGGCACAGAGGTCCAACCACCGCGAAAGGATCGCTCGAAGCGCTTGACCTTGCCCCGGATGAATTGGAAGGTTGTTCATGAGCAGATCAAAGGGGTCGTCCCCCCTGGAAGGAACTCAACATCATGCGCAACACCATGTGTAATCGAAGCCAACTCATCGCCCGCTCCGTGCTGTTCGTAACGGCCGCGCCGCTGGCGATCTCCGCCTACTCGCTCAGCCTCGCGTCCACTCCGCCCAACACCAATCCTCCCGCGAGCGTCACCCTGATTGGGGTGGTGCGCGACTTCAAGGAAAAGACTGTTGCCGGCGGACACCCTGACTTTGAGGTCACCCCCTCGGGAGGCTTCGGTCACTACTGCGACAATTTGCAGGCCGCCCTCGGCGCCGATGGCAAGCCCGTGTTTAAGGGCGGCGGCTTTAAGGTGAAGACCGAATGGAAGAATTCGGCCGGCAAAAACATCTGCTATCGGCTGTACAACCAGTCGCTCGGCGATGTGAGGGGCTCGAAGGAATCCGGCACCTCCACCGGCGGCATCACCAGCGCGTCCTCCTTCAACAAGTGGTTCAACGACGACCTGGCCTTCAATGTCTCCGCCCCGCTGTCGATGACTCTGGTGCGGCAGTCCAATGGCTCGTATGTGTACGACTCGGCCACCGACCCGACCTACAACAACTCGACCTACAGCGGCCAGTTCTTCCCGATCGACGGGCAGCTCTTCGGCTACTCGGCCGGAACCCCGCACCACAACTACCACTTCACCTACGAGTTGCACACGAAGTTCACCTACGCGGCCGGCGGCGCGCAGACCTTCACCTTCAGTGGTGACGACGACGTGTTCGTCTTCATCAACCACCAGTTGGTGATCGACATCGGCGGCATCCACGGCAAGGTCGAGCAGGAAGTCGCGCTCAACCGCCTCGGCCTGGTTGACGGCGAGCGCTACGACCTCGACTTCTTCTTCGCCGAGCGCCACCGAACCGAGTCGAACTTCAAGATCACGACGAATCTCAACCTCGAGAACATCGAGTTGCCGACCGTCTCCAACGCCTTCGACTAATCTCGGGAAACGACCCGACTCCAGGGAACAGCTCACCAGCCATGTGCGGCGGACTTCAACGAGTTCGCCACGGCCCTCCGGCTACTGGTCGGGGGGCGGACGACGACACCATGGCAACGACCGGCGCGAACTTCGCGCCGGTCTTTTCCTTTTGCAAGGGACCGACGCACGCCCTACAGTCGCCGCCCATGTCTGAACCTGTCCTCCCCGAAGCCAAGATGCATGTGGTGATGCCCAACGCGCCCACCGCAGCGAAAGTGCACGCGTCGCGGCTGTGCACCAAGGGCAAGAGCGCGTCGTTCGTCCGTCATGTTGAGATCGATATCAGCGGCACGCCGCTCGAAGGATCGTTCCGAGCCGGGCAGAGTTTCGGCGTCGTGGCTTCGGGCACCGACCAGCACGGAAAGCCGCACAAAGTCCGCCTCTATTCGCTGGCGAGCCCGAGTTGGGGCGAGGACGGTTTCGGCCGCATCATCGCCACCACGCCCAAGCGCCTGATCGCCGAGCGTG
>Ga0114978_10002688_pt1 | contig 14634 bp, 11 predicted proteins | sample S_140212_EF_Meta_FD_87027 | JGI IMG/M metagenome (GOLD analysis project Ga0114978, IMG submission 87027) | Freshwater microbial communities from Lake Simoncouche, Canada to study carbon cycling - S_140212_EF_MetaG | ecosystem: Environmental > Aquatic > Freshwater > Lake | place: Lake... | reverse complement strand
AGTGTTCGGGTTTACGATCGGAGAATCGGAGCCGACGCCGGTGCCGGGAGTGCCCAGGCTCTCTGCCCTGAACATCAATCCAGAAGCTGCCGCGCGGGCCTACCGCGACCGGCTCGTCGGCCCGGTCCGGGGCCTGCTTCCCGCCGAAACAGTCAAGGCGATGGAGGAGCAGCTCTCCGGGGCCTGCACGACGGAGATCGCCGCGTTCGACGAGTTCACCGGCCTCCTCGAGCGCACGGGCACCGAGCAAGCCTTCGATCACGTCATCTTCGACACCGCCCCGACCGGCCACACGCTCCGCCTCCTCCAACTCCCCACCGCCTGGACCAACTTCCTCGATTCGACGACCTCGGGGGCTTCTTGTCTGGGCCCACTCTCCGGCCTGGAGAAGCAGCGGCACCAATACGCCGACGCGGTGGCGACGCTCGCCGACCAGGCCACGACGACGGTCGTCCTCGTGGCCCGCCCTCAAGCGACCGCGCTCGAGGAAGCGGCCCGCACCTCCCATGAGCTCGGGCTCCTCGGGATCGGCAATCAACGGCTCATCATCAACAGCGTCATGCCTGGGGGAGAGAGCCCCGACCCAGTAGCGCGGGCCGTCCGCGAACGGCAGCGAAAGGCGATGGCAAACATCCCTGCCGCGCTCGCCGCCCTCCCCCGCGAAACCATCCCGCTCCAGCCCTGCAATCTCGTCGGACTGCCGGCGCTCCGGGCGATGCTCACGGAAAACCCAATCGATGCCGTCAGCACGCCCTCCCGCCCCGCGGCGCACCCGCCGCGACGCCGGCCGTCCCTCGGCACGCTCGTCGATGGCATCGAGAAAGATGGGCATGGGCTCGTGATGGTGCTCGGGAAAGGGGGCGTGGGGAAGACGACCATCGCCGCCGCTATCGCCGTGGAACTGGCCTCGCGGGGGCATCCGGTTCACCTCACCACGACCGATCCAGCCGCCCATCTCTCGATGACGGTGGAATCAGACATCCCATCCCTCACTGTCAGCCGGATCGATCCCCACGATGAACGGGAGCGCTACCGTCAGCATGTGATGGCATCGCAGGGGGGCAGCCTCGACGACGCCGGCCGGGCGCTCCTCGAGGAGGATCTCCGCTCCCCCTGCACCGAAGAGATTGCCGTTTTTCAGGCGTTTTCGCGCGTGATCCAGGAATCGCGGCAGTCGTTTGTCGTTGTCGACACCGCCCCCACGGGGCACACGCTCCTCCTCATCGACGCCACGGGGGCCTATCACCGCGACGTCGTCCGGCACATGAATCCCGATTTGCATGTCGTCACGCCGATGATGCGCCTCCAGGATCCCGGGCAGACGAAGATGGTGATCGTGACGTTGCCAGAGACGACGCCCGTCCTCGAGGCCGAGGCCCTCCAGGCCGATCTCCGCCGCGCCGGCATCGAGCCGTGGGCCTGGGTCGTCAACGCGTCGCTGGCGGCCGCTGGCCCCACCGATCCGCTCCTCGTCGCCAGGGCAGGAGCGGAAGAGCCGCACATCGATCGGGTGGAATCTGGAAATCCAAGGGTGGCCGTCATCCCCTGGCTGACCGAGGAGCCGATCGGCAGCCGCCGGCTCCTCGAGCTCGTGCGCGCGTGACGCTCCGGAAGATCCTGCACGGCTTTTCCTCCTCCGATCTGGCATGGTCGGGACGGCCCCCTTTGCGAACAGAGCCCAAGACTTGGACATCCCCGACCATCCGCTGACAGCGTTTTTCCGATCGATGGGGCATCGCACCTGGTCGCGGCTGGGGGCGCTGTGGATCGACGCGGGGCGGTTCTCGCTCGTCACCATCCCCTGCAACGTCGTCGTCGATGCGTCACGATCAGACATCCGTCGATTGCTCGTCGAGGCGGGGCGGATGGTCGCGGTAGCGTCCGTCGCCGGCAGCCGGGGGGTGGCCAGCAGCGATTTCTGGGTGCGCGATCGCGGCTATTCGCTGGCGTCGCTCCAGCGGCAGTTCCGCCAGCAGGTGGTGCGCCAGGAGCCGGCCTGCACGGTGCGGGCAATTCCCTGGAGCGAGCTTTGCACCTGCGGCCTCCGGGTCAACCAAGACACCATGGAGCGTCGCGGCCTGAAGATGCAGCGCTGCACGACCGCGCAGGGCTGGGGGGAGATCTGCGCGGCTGCCGCTGCCACCCCAGGACTGGAAGCCACGGGCTGTTTCGTCGGCGCGGATCTGGCCACGTTTCTCGTGTCGTGGACGGTCGGTCAAACCTGCTACGGACTTTTGATGCACCGCGACAGCCGGTTTCACTCGACCGGCGCCGCCAATGCGATGGTCTATGAGTTCACACGGACGATGCTTGCGCGTCCTGGGGTCTGCGCGGTCACGCTCGGCCGCGGATGGTTTCCGGCCGAGCCGACGATCGACCGCTTCAAGCGGCACGCCGGCTACGTCGAGGAGCCGCTGGAGCTCGCCGTCGCCCTCCATCCGCGCTGGGAGCGACTGCTCCAGGCACCGCTCCTGCACGCGGTCGTGCGGGCCACCGATGCCATGAGCGGCCATCGCTTCCGACTCGGCGCCGATCTCGAGGTGCTCCGGGCCGCAGCCAGCACCACGTTTACCGACGGCCCAGATCGGCCGCCAGAAAATCGGCCGCCCGCTCACCGATGATGATCGCCGTAGCCGCGGTGTGCCCGGCCGGAATGGTCGGAACGACGGAGTTGTCGGCCACCCAGAGATTGTCCGTGCCATGGACGCGGAGACGGGCATCGACCACGGCGAGCGGATCGTTTCCCATCCGGCAGGTTCCGACCGGATGGTGGTAGGAGCTGGCATGGTTGCGGAGGAAGGCGTCCCCCGACAGGCTTCCGGGGAGGATCTCCCGTCCCAGACCGAAACCGCGGAGGGCAGGCTGCGTGATCACCGATCGGATCCTCTCGACCCCGGCCAGCAGCGCCTCCCGGTCGCGTTGGTCTACGAGAAATCGCGGATCGATCAGGGAGGGCCCCCAGGGATCGGCTCGATCCGGCAGGATCGAACCGCGACTGCGGGGATGCATGAGGACCACGGCAAGCTCGACGGCCCGCGGATGGCGGCTGGTCTGGAAGTGGCTGAAGACCTCCACCTCTGGCGTCGCGCCGGCCGGCCCGAGGAAGCAACCCGCCTCGCAGCAATTCGACGCCATCACGCCCCGCCCAAACAGCCCGTAGTTGAAGGCAGCCTTCAGCCACAACGCCGGTCGCCCCGGCGCCGGCAGCGCCGACTCGACGACCACCGGAACGCCAGCGTGGTCGTGGAGATTCAAGCCCACACCGGGGAGGTCGACGCACAGCGCGATCCCCGCGGCGCGCAACGGGCCCGCCGGGCCGATCCCCGATCCCTGCAGCAGGCGCGGAGAAAGGAGGGCACCGGCACAAACGACGACCCCCTCGGAGGCGATGATCGATCCTTCGGCCCGCCGGTCTCCGAGCTCGACCCCGACAGCCCGGCGGCCTTCCATCAACACGCGGCGCACCGTGGTGCGCGCCCGAATCGAGAGCTGACCCGGCGGACAGACGTCGGCCAGATAGCGCGCGGCGCTGGCGCGGGCGCCTCGCTCCTGGAAGAGCGGAAACAGTCCGCACGTCTCTGTCTCCGCCCCGGTCAGAGATGACACCCGCCGGATCCCATCCTCCTGGCAAGCCCGGAGGAACGCCAACGAAAAAGCCGACTCGTACGTCGGCTCACTGACGGGGAGCCGCGCGAGGCCGGGCCGTGAGACGGCCCGCTCCCAACAGGGCCCGAGGTCGGCCCACGACCAGCCCGGATTGCCGGAGGCTGCCCAGCGGTCGTAATCCGCCGGTGGGCCGGCCGCCGCCACCATCGCATTGATCGACGACGTTCCGCCGACGACGCGCCCCATCGGGAACGCGATCCGGCGCCCGTGGAGCTGCGGCTGGGGAACGCTCTCCAAGGGCCACGACCAGTGCCGCCGCAGACGCAGCCCAGCGAGTGGCGCTTGGAGCGCCCAGCCCGGGTAGCGCGGCCCCGATTCGATGACCAGCACCCGCTTCCCACACCCTTCGGCCAACCTCCGCGCGATCACGCAGCCGGCCGTACCGGCGCCGACAACGATGACCTGGGGAACCGACATGGTTGATCGCTCGGCAGGAGTTGAACAGTCGCCACCATCGTATCCGTCGACGGCTTTTCCCTGAGCCACGCCCCGATCGCAGCCCCACGAGCAGGAGGAGAGAGACGATTCCCGGGGACTGGGGAAAGCTGGGCCGACGTCCGGACCGGGTCAGGCCCCAAGAAACAGGCAAGGAACTGCCTTGGGCTGCGTCACGCTTGAGTTCCAGCGGAGCCCGGGACGATAGTGGGGGGACAAAGAGGCCATGCCCGTGCGATCCCTTGTCGGCATCATCACGACCATCGCGACGGTGATTCACTTCACCTTCGGGTGCTGCCTCCACCCCTGCCACTTCGGTGGTCACGGTGAAGGGGCGACGGCCACGGTGAGTTCGGTCGGAGCCGAGGCCTGCTGCCACGACCACCTCCACGACAACGTGGCGAGCCAGTCAGACACCGACACAAGCGGCCGCGGCGCCGAGGTCGATCGCGCGACGCTCGTCGCCTCCGAGCCCTGCACTGACTGTGACGCCTGCCATGGATGTCAGTGTGCATGCTTGTCGACCGAGGCGACGCCGACCCCGCCTTGGTCGCCGTTGGCGTCAGGCATTCTGGTCGCCGTCGACGGAGCCACGGTTCCCAGTTCCCTGGCCAGGGGCCGACAGCCTCCGCCGGTTCGCCATCGGCGCAGCTGTCGGCCTGCGCTCTTTGAGCGTCTCTTGATCTGAAGCCGTGCGCGGCCCGCCGCGCGTTCTTTCCGCTTCACCCGACCGCGCGCCCTCGTTGGGCCGCACACCGCTGCAGACCACTGCTGGCGTCTCATCGGGCCCGATCACCAGTCCCGCGCAGGCGCGCCCATGACCGCATCGCGAACGCCCTCTTCGCCCATTCGCCTCCTCTCCCTGGTGGCGCTGGCCCTGCTCCCGCTCGCGGTGATCGTGGGCGTTACCTCCGGGCCAGGTTTCCAGCCCCTCCGTGATCGCGTCATCCGGATGCTCGGCGGCAGGCCCGCGGACGCTGGAGCAGCCGAGGCAGCGCCGCAAGGCGAGCGCCATGCGCATGGGGATGCCCATGGCGACGACCACGATCACGACGGCCACGACGAAGAAAACTCGCTCAGTTTAAGCGATCAGGCCCGCCGCAGCATCGGCCTGCGGGAAGGGGAGGTCGCGCTTTCGACCTTCGACCTGACGATCGGCGTGCCAGGGATCGTGGTCGAGCGCCGCGGGCGATCGAAGCTCACCATCATCGCGCCGATCACCGGATCGGTGACCCAGATCTTCGCGACCGAAGGGGAAGCCGTCACCCCGGATCAACCCCTCTTTGAGATCCGACTGACCCACGAGGAGCTTGTCCAAGCCCAGGCCAACCTCCTGAAAACAACCGAGGAGGTCGATGTCGTCCGCCGGGAGATCACCCGGCTGGAGGGAATCGGCCCGGAGGGGATCGTCGCGTTCAAAACGATCCTCGAGCGGAAGTATGAGCTTCAGAAACTCGAAGCCGTCCGCACCGCTGAGCGCCAGGCCCTCCTCCTCCACGGGCTCTCCGAATCCCAAGTCGACGAGATCCTCCTGAAGCGGACGTTGCTGGGGAAGATCGTCGTCCGGGCACCGGCCGCGACCGCACCGCCCCCTGGCTCGACCGCGGAGATCATCCTCATTCTCCAAGAGCTTGCCGTCGAACGTGGCCAGCACGTGACCGCCGGCGACACGCTCGCCATCCTCGCCGATCACGCGAGCCTCCTTGTCGAGGGAGAGGCCTTCGAGCAAGACATCCCGCACATCACCCGGGCCGCCGCCGACGACCGTCCGGTTGGCGCGATCCTCGAATCGAAGGGGGGACCGGAGCAGCGGGTGGAGCGTCTGGAGATCGACTACGTCGCCAATCGCATCGACCCGCAGTCGCGGACGCTCAACTTCTACGTCCGGCTCCCGAACGAGATCGTCCGCGACAAGCGCGGTGACGGTGCCGGGAGCGCCCGGTCCGTCGAATGGCGCTACAAGCCCGGTCAGCGGATGCAGCTCCGCGTGCCGGTGGAGTCGTGGGCCGATCGGATCGTGCTCCCCACCGAGGCGGTGGCCCAGGACGGCGTCGAAAACTACGTCTTTCGGGTCAACGGCGACCACCTCGACCGGCAGGCCGTCCATGTCGAGCACCGCGATCCGCAATCGGTCGTGATCGCCAACGACGGCGCGTTGTTCCCCGGCGACACGATCGCGATGACCGCCGCCCAGCAGCTCCAGCTGGCGCTGAAAAATAAATCGGGTGGAGCGATCGACCCGCACGCCGGCCACACCCACTGACCCAACGGCCCGTGCGGCGACACCAGCGAACGACTCCACTGTCCAAATCCAGCCGCCCAAATCCAGCCGCCCAAATCCCAGCCGCTCAATCCCAGCCGCTCAATCCCAGACGATCCATGCTCGACGCCATCATCAAGAACTCGCTCCGTTACCGGCTGCTCACAATCGTCCTGGCGATGGTCATGCTGGCCTACGGCAGCGTCACGCTTTCGAGACTGCCGATCGACGTCTTCCCTGATCTCAATCGGCCGCGGGTGACGATCCTCACCGAGGCGCCGGGGCTCGCCCCCGAGGAGGTCGAGACGCTGATCACGTTTCCCCTCGAATCAGTCCTCAACGGGGCGACGGGGGTGGAGGCGGTGCGCAGCTCCTCCGGCGTCGGCCTGTCGGTGATCCAAGTCGAGTTCGGCTGGGAAACCGACATCTACATCGACCGGCAGATCGTGGCGGAAAAGATCGCCCTGGCCCTCGATCGGATGCCGAAGGGAGTTCGGCCGCAGCTCGCCCCGATCTCGTCGATCATGGGGCAGATCATGCACGTGGGGATGACAAGCGAATCCGGCGCCACGCCCCCGATCGAGGTCCGGACGCTGGCCGATTGGGTCGTCCGCCAGCGGCTGCTGACGATCCCCGGCGTCGCGCAGGTCGTGACGATGGGGGGGGGAAGGAAGCAGTTCCAGGTGCTCGTCGACCCGTCGCTCCTCCTCCGCTACGACATCAGCCTCGCCGAGGTGGAGGCAGCGGTGCAGGCAAGCAACTCCAACGCCACCGGAGGCTACCTGAATCAGGGGGGAAACGAACTGCTCGTCCGCTCGCTCGGCCGGATCCAGTCGCTTGACGACCTGACGAGTGTCGTCATCAAGGCGACCGGCGAGCGGCCGGTGGTGCTCGGCCAGGTGGCCCGCGTCGCCGAGGCGGCCCAGGTGAAGCGCGGCGACGCCGCCGTCAACGGCCTTCCCGCCGTCATGCTCGTCATCTCCAAGCAGCCGGGGGCCGACACGCGGCGACTGACGATCGAGATCACGAAAGCGCTCGACGAGCTCCGCCCGACGCTCCCGGCAGACGTAGGAATCAATGCGGAGATCTACCAACAGAAGACGTTCATCGACTTGAGCATCCGCAACGTCGTCGAGGCCCTCCGCGACGGCGCCGTGCTCGTGGTCATCGTGCTGTTTCTCTTCCTGCTGAACTTCCGTACGACCTTCATCACGCTCACCGCCATCCCCCTCTCGATCGTGATCACGGGGCTGGTTTTCACATGGCTGGGAATGTCGATCAACACCATGACGCTCGGGGGCCTGGCGGTGGCGATCGGCGAGCTCGTCGACGACGCGATCGTCGACGTCGAGAACATCTACCGCCGCCTCCGCGAGAACGGTCGCCTGGCGGAGCCGAAATCAGCGCTGCGCGTGGTGTACGAGGCGAGCAGCGAGGTCCGCAACTCGATCGTTTTCAGCACGATTCTCGTCGTCCTCGTGTTCGTGCCGCTGTTCGCCCTAGAGGGGATGGAGGGGAAGCTCTTCACCCCGCTGGGCATCGCCTACATCGTCTCCATCCTGGCCTCGCTCCTGGTCTCCTTGACCGTCACCCCCGTGTTGTCGTATTGGCTGCTGCCGGGCGCGAAGGTCATCGACCACAACACCGATGGCCTCCTCCTGCGGATCCTCAAGGCCCTCGCCGGATGGGCGATCCGCACGAGCGTGCGCTACCCAGCTCCGATCCTCGTGACGGTGGCGGCGGCGGTGGCCGTGAGCCTCGGGGTCGTCACGCAACTCGGCCGCGATTTCCTGCCACCTTTCAACGAGGGGTGCGTCCAGGTCAATGTTCTCCTTCCCCCCGGCACGTCGCTCGAGACCTCCAACGCCATCGCCGGAATGGTGGACGAGCGGATCAAGAAGGTAAGCGGTGTGCTCAATTTCGGTCGCCGCACAGGCCGCGCGGAGCTCGACGAGCATGCCGAGGGGGTGAATGCCTCCGAGATCATCATCAGCTTCGATCCCGATTCTGGCCGCGGTCGCGCGGAGGTCCTCGCGGAGCTCCGGGAGGAGTTAACGAAGGTGCCCGGCGTCGTGATCTCGGTGGAGCAGCCGCTCTCCCACCTCATCAGCCACATGCTCTCGGGGGTGAAGGCCCAGGTGGGGATCAAGCTCTATGGCGACGATCTCGGTGTTCTCCGCCGCACCGCCGAAACGATGAAGGCCGCCATCGCGGACGTGCGCGGCGTCAAGGATCTGATGGTTGAGCAGCAGGTTGAGATTCCCCAGCTCCAGATCAGGCTGAAGCGTGACAAGCTCATGCAGGTCGGCCTGACCGCCGACGAGGTCAACGGATTCATCGAGACAGCGCTGAACGGGAAAACGGTGTCGGAGATCGTGCAAGGGGATCGCAAGTTCGATCTCGTCGTGCGGCTCGACGATCCCTACCGGGGCGACGTCGATGCCATGCGTCGGCTCTCGATCAATCTCAAGGGCGGGGGCCGGGTGCCGCTGGAGACGGTGGCCGACATCGTCGCGGGGAGCGGCCCCAACACGATCAACCGCGAAAACGTCCGCCGCCGGATCATCCTCCAGTGCAACACGGCGGGCCGCGATCTCAATGGCGTCGTGCTCGACATCCAGGCCCGGCTCGCCCCGATCCAGGCCGAGCTACCTCCGGGATATTTTCTCGAATATGGCGGCCAATTCGAGAGCCAGCGGCAGGCTACAAGGATGATCGGCCTCCTTGGCCTCGTGTCGCTCCTGGGGATGTTCCTCGCCCTGTACACGCTCTTCCGCTCGACGAATCTTGCCCTCCAGGTGCTCGCGAGCCTGCCGATGGCGGCGATCGGCTCCGTGGCGGCGATCGTGATCACCGGCCAATCGCTGACCGTCGCGAGCATGGTCGGCTTCATCTCCCTGTCGGGGATCGCCTCCCGCAACGGCATCCTCCTGATCGCGCACTATCTCCATCTGGTGCGCCACGAGGGGGAGGGCTTCACGCCGGAGATGGTCGAGCGGGCGGGGCGGGAGCGGGTGGCGCCGATGCTCATGACCGCGCTCACGGCGGGGATCGCACTGGTGCCGCTGGTGCTCGCCGCCGGCGAGCCGGGCAAGGAAATCCTCTATCCTGTCGCGACGGTGATCCTCGGGGGCCTGATCAGCTCGACCCTCCTCGACTTTTTCGTCCATCCGGCGCTCTTCTGGTGCTTCGGGCGAGCGCAGGCCGAGAAGGCGATGGCGGCGACGGAGCGGGATGAATTTGCGGCAGACTGACTGTTCTCAATGTTTGACACCGAAGGAGAATCCGATGCTTGGAACAATCAACGCTTCCCGATTCCTGGCCCTGGGATTGGCTGTGACGGCGGCGGGGGGCCTCCCGGCGATCGGCGCCCCGCCTCAGCCCTCAGCCCAGAAAGCCAAGCATGCGCACCCGACCGAAGGGCCGCATGGTGGGACGCTTGTCGAGCTCGGAAAAGAGAACTACCACGCGGAGCTCGTCCACGACGAAGCCGCCGACAGGGTGACGGTCTATCTCCTTGACGGCGCGGCAAAAGAGGCCGTGGCGATCGATGGCAAACAGCTCACGCTCAATCTGCTCGTGGGGGGGAAGCCGCAGCAGTTCCCCCTCGATGCCCAGCCGCTCTCAACCGATCCTGCCGGAAAGTGCTCGGCTTTCGGCAGCACCAGCGCGACGATCGGCAAGGCCCTCCATGCCAAGGGAACGACCGGCCGGCTGAACGTGACGGTGGCGGGGAAGGTGTACGTCGGCAAGCTCGGTGGCCACACGCATCCCCACCCCCACTGACGGCTCGCGGCACACGCGCTCCGCGGCCGATCCAGCTGCGGGGCAGCCGGTGGAAACAATCCACCTCGCTGCCCGTGGAAACTCGTCTTCCTACCAACCTCGACCCCGGGTAAACCGTGGGGCTCGCAAACGCCCCCCAACCAAACGACTGGGGGCCGGACACCCCCAGGAGATTCCGCGATGGGCATGAGGTCTGCGCTGTGCAAGCGGCTGTTCTGGTCTTTTTCGGCGATCGCATCACTGCTCGTGATCGCGACGGCGGCCCCGGCCGCCCCCCCACAACTGAGCGCGAATCCGGCCAATCTCGCGATCTTCCCGGCGCGGGGCCAGACGCCCGATCAGCAGCGGGCCGACGAGGCCGCCTCCTACGACTGGGCCACGCAGCAGACCGGCTGGGATCCCTACCAGGCGAAGACCGTCCTCGATCAGCAGAGCCAGGCAGCGACCACCGCCGCCGGGGCCGCTCGCGGAGGCGCCGTGAAGGGCGCGGCGGGTGGTGCGCTTGTGGGCGTCGCCGTCGGCGCGATCGCCGGGGATGCCGGCAAGGGGGCGGCCATCGGCGCCACGTCGCTGGGCCTGACCGGCGGCATGCGCTCGAGGCGCGCGGTCCAGGCAGCGGGAAACACCTCGACCACGGCCGTGGCTGCGTATCAGCAGCAGTTCGGGGTCTGGACCCGCAACTACATGGCCGCCATGGAGGCAAAAGGCTATTCGTTGCGGTGAGGACGGGGGATCGTGACCGGTCCTCGTCTCGGCACACGGCGTTCATTTTTTTGAAAATAGACGATCAGCGAAACGACATCGAAGGGAGTTGATGGATGATGATGTGCACGATGCGGATGGTGGCGATGACCCTGGTGGCCAGTGGCTTGCTCGTCGGCAGCGCCTGGGCCGAGCAGACTTGGATCTGCGCCGTGACGTCGGCCGTGGCCGTCGACGAGGACGGCACGGTGGGGCCCCCGGATGTCGGCGACAAGGAACGCCCTACGTTCTTCCGGGTCGACACCGCCAAGAAGGAATTGACGCTCCTGGCGCCGAAATCACGCCGTGGCGAGGTCACGAAGCTCGACACCGTCGTCGAATCGGAGGGGCAGTGGTTGTTGACGGGGGTGGAGCACGGCCGCGGGCTGAATCTGCTGATCACGGCCGACGGGCACATGACGCTGTCGGTCGTGGGCGACGGCGTGGTCTGGTCGGTCTTCGGCCACGTGCTGTCAGCGGAAGAGGCGAAATAGCAGACCGGCTGACGCCCTTTTCCACGGTCATCCGGAGCTGAGTCATGAGCCCTGCCGCGCCGGTCAAGATTCTCGTTCTCTACGACTCCTTCACCGGCAACGTCGAGCAGATGGCCCGGCTCGTGGCTGACGGGGCGAGTGCGCTGGCGGGCGTGGAGGTGCGCCTCCGGAAGGTCGACGGCACGGGCGAGCTGCGGGCGCTTCCGGAAGATGTTCTCTGGGCCGACGGCCTCGCGGTCGGCAGCCCCACGAACATGGGGCTGCTCTCCTGGAAGATGAAGCGATTCTGGGACGACGACATGCGTCCCCACTGGATGAAGATCGACGGCAAGATCGGCTGCGCGTTCAGCTCCGCGGGGGGCTGGGGGGGCGGCATGGAGCTCGCCTGCCAGAGTGTTCTGACGCTCCTGATGAACTTCGGTTTCCTCGTCTTCGGCGTCACCGACTACGCCTCCCGGGATCTGACGCTCCACTACGGCGCCGTCTCGGCCAAGGGTCCTGCCGACGAGCCGGCCAAGGAGGCTTGTCGCCTGCTCGGCCACAGGCTCGCCGCCTGGACGGCCGTGTGCGTTCACGGTGTCGGCAGCGCCCACCCTGGGCTCACGCTGGCGGCGCGGCGGCCGCCACACGCGTGAATCGGGAGGCTCCGCGGACCGGCGCTCAACACCGCTTTCCGCCCGGGCCGAAGCCCGCCACTTTAGCCCGAGATAGCCTCAGGGCTTCGCCTCGAGAAACTTGAACGCCTCGCCGGCGATCAGCCCCTCCGACGCATCGCCGTGGTAAGTCTCACCGTTCTTCAGCGGCAGCCGCTTCACGGCGGCACCGGCCGCGAAATCGATCTTCTCCAGCGGAATCCAAAACACCGTCGGGCTGGTCGCCGAGTCGAAGTACAGGACGCGCTTTTGCTGGTCGTGTACCGTTCGCCAGATCGTGCTGGCGATGTTCGGCTTGCCGGGGGTCGAGATCCCGAGGGGCGCCGAGGCATTGCGGACCACGCTAAAGACCGCCGCGATAGCGCGGGGGCCGGTGGCGTCGTTGGGGAGTGCATCGACATAGTAACTCGCCCGCACAAATCGATCGCTCGCCCGGATCGTGCCGGGGAGCATCACATCCCCGCCGATGCCCTTCCAGTAAGCGTTGAGGGCGAGCTGCTGATCAAACGGGGGGGAATTGGTCATCACGGTGTAGTCGCGGCTGTGATGGATCGAGAGCTTGCCGGCAACATATTCGATGATCGCCGAGTCGCCAGAAGGATCGGAGATTGATAGGTGGCCGACACCGGGCTCGCCATTGGGGAGGATCGGGGCGACAATCGTAAACGGCTCCTTGCGGAGGCCTTCCACTGCCTCGGCGACCGTGGCGTAGGAGTCGAGCACGTACTGCGCCCAGCCCCCGATCGAAAGATTGGGCCGACCGGCGACCGGCTTCCCGTAGTCGCTCTCGGCCAGATAGAGGATGTTGGCAACGAGCCCCTTCTCGTTCATACCATCCACGGTAGCAGCGCCGTAGAAGCTCACCCCCACCGAGCCGTATTTACTGGTCCACGCGAGGCTCTCAGGCCCGGCGTTGCCCAGCCGCTTCATCCCCCGCGGAAAGCACCACAGCTCCGAGGAGGGATCCTCCATCCAATCCATCGACCGGCCAACGATTACGCGCCCGTCGGCGAACCGATGGAGGCAACGGGTGCAGGCCGAGGCCGCCCCGCCGACCAGCGCGATGGCCACCAGGGCACCAAGGACCGAGCGGCACAAACGCACACCTGACATGACTGGGGTACCTCGCGAAGGGAATCAAGCTGGCCGAGCAAGCCTCATGCCCGACGGTTCGATGCCGTTGATTCTCACGCCGGTCGTCAAATTTTGCGACCCTCCGGTCGCGGCACCGGCGGGTCGGCGGAATCGATGACGATATCGACGGCCGGAAGCCAGCACAGAGAGGTCCCACTGGCTCGTTTCGAGTAGAATCCAACTCTCCAAGCGAAGAATGGTTCCGGCGGATGTTCCATGACCCCCACGGTATTCCGGGACGGCGAGTTTCGATTCTTTTTCTTCTCCCGTGAGGAGAAGAGAATCCACGTCCATGTTTCCCATCCGGACGGTGAGGCCAAGTTCTGGCTGACTCCGGAGGTTGAATTGGCATCGCAGACAGGTCTTGCGTCCCATGTCCTCAACGAGGCGAAGCAACTCGTCGAGGATCACCTCGAGGAAATCGCAGATGCGTGGCACAGGCACTTTCCCGATTGAGGTCAGTCACGTTTCCCAGCACGGATTCTGGGTGCTCACCGGCGAGGAGGAACTCCTCCTGCCCTACGAGCATTTCCCCTGGTTCCGCCATGCCTCGATCGACCAGATCATGAGCGTCGAGCGACCGACCGCAGACCATCTCCACTGGCCGCTTTTGGACATCGACTTGAGTCTTGATTCCATTCGGGATCCAGCAGCCTTTCCCCTCGTGGCAAAGCCGCGATCGTGAGCACTTCCCCCGGACGATGATCGAGTCGAGCGGAATGTCCCCCACGAGCCCCGCCACGCCCCGGTCGATCACGATCAGCCTGCCGGTCGCCGGCGTGACCTCCTCGATGGCTTTCCCCACGGCGATCGGCTTTGAGCCCCGCACGCCTCAGCGGCGCCACAGCAGCTGCAGCGACAGCCCCGGCCCCGGGTCGAACTCGACGACGTCGGTCCGGCCCGAAGTGAAGCTCGCCCCCTGGAAGAGCTCGCGGTCAAACATCCAACTGGCGAGCGCCTCGATCGTGAACCCGCCCCCGAGCGTCCGCTCGAACCCCACGGCCGCACGCTGGTCGAAGACGAAAAACCGTTCGTCGTCGATGATCCGATCGGCGAGGAAAAAGATCTGTGTGTCGGTCCGATAAAACGCGATCAGGGCCCAGTCGTCACCGAGCCGACGGCGGGCCTCGACATTGGCATTCACGAGGGGGAAATACGCCGCCGTGATCGTCCAGTCCTCGTCAGGACGCCACTCGAGCGACGCCGGCACACCTAGCTTGGCCTCAAACGATTCACTCGGCCGCCACGCATATGCGATCCCCGGCAGGGGATAGGGAAGTTGGCTGGTGGGCGAATAAAAGACGCTGAAGTTCCACTCGTCGCGGTCGTTCTTGGCCGGCGTGTTCCAGAAGGCGACCGCCATGAGCGTCAGATCGCGGCCGGCGGCGAACGGGCGGTCGCTCGCCGAGCCGAAGAGAAATGTGCCGCCGAGCGTGCCGCCGCTGTCGAGCGGCCGGACGTGGGT
>Ga0114978_10002686_pt1 | contig 14643 bp, 7 predicted proteins | sample S_140212_EF_Meta_FD_87027 | JGI IMG/M metagenome (GOLD analysis project Ga0114978, IMG submission 87027) | Freshwater microbial communities from Lake Simoncouche, Canada to study carbon cycling - S_140212_EF_MetaG | ecosystem: Environmental > Aquatic > Freshwater > Lake | place: Lake... | reverse complement strand
ATGATGTTCCCAAATTACCAGCGTGTAGACCATGATGTTGCTCATAATTGGTTTGAAACATTCTGGGATACTAAGTTAGACAAAAAGCCTGGTTATACCGTGGTTGAGATCATGCATAAGATCACTGCGCCCGATAGTGATCCTGACAAAATCCGCGGTATGTACATCGAGGGTGAAAACCCCGCAATGAGTGATCCGGATTTAAATCATGCCCGTCATGCCTTGGCGTCCTTAGAGCATTTAGTGGTGCAGGATATTTTCATGACTGAAACAGCGCTATTGGCGGATGTCGTATTGCCAGCAAGTGCATGGCCGGAGAAGGTCGGTACAGCTAGTAACACCGATCGTATGGTACAGATGGGTAAGAAAGCAATTGATCCGCCTGGTGATGCTAAGGCTGATCTGTGGATCATTCAAGAAATTGCTAAGCGTATGGGTCTGAATTGGAATTACCAAGGCCCTGATGCTGGCGTCGCAGCAGTCTATGAAGAAATGCGTCAAGCGATGTATGGTGCGATTAATGGCATTACTTGGGAGCGTCTTGAAAAAGAATCGAGCGTAACGTATCCATGTCTATCAGAAGAAGATCCAGGCCGTCCAATCGTATTCGATGACCACTTCCCAACGATCGATGGCAAAGTGATGCTGGTACCAGCAGATATCATCCCGGCAAACGAGAGACCGGATGCTGAGTATCCATTTATTTTGATTACTGGACGTCAACTAGAGCACTGGCATACCGGCAGCATGACCCGCCGCGCGACTGTGCTAGATGCAATTGAGCCCATGGCAACCGTCTCGATGAATGGCGAAGATATGACCCAGCTAGGCGTTTCTGCTGGTGATGTGATTACCGTTCAATCTCGTCGCGGTGAGGTGGGTATTCATGTGCGAAGAGATGATGGCACGCCAAGAGGGGTAATCTTCATACCATTTGCATACTATGAGGCTGCAGCTAACCTCATTACAAACTCAGCCCTCGATCCATTTGGAAAAATTCCTGAATTTAAGTACTGCGCCGTGAAACTCACCAAAGGTGGCGAAGTGGCAAAGATGATGGGCTATGGCACGAATACTCCAAGCGAACCAGAGCTTACCTCTAATGTCTAAGCGCTGAAAATTTCTTTTAGGTAAGGGTAAAAAGGTTCCAAATATGGAGCCTTTTTACATACGACTCACCAATTTGATTTGCCCTTTAGAATGTACCCTCTATGGCCAGTTCAACACCAACCCCTTCCCAAGCCCAAACTGAGTTACCCGTCCTGATTATTGGTGCGGGATTAGCTGGTTTAACAGTAGCCCTACACATGGCTGAAACCCAGCCAGTCATCTTGATGGCTAAACGTGGCTTGGGTGAAGCTGCAACTGCTTGGGCTCAAGGCGGCATTGTTGGGGTCGTTGATAAAGAGCATGACAGCATCGATTCTCATGTGGCTGATACGCTTGATGCGGGTGCTGGCTTAGTGGTGGAGTCGACTGCGCGCTATATCGCTGAAGAAAGTACGGATGCTATTAAATGGCTAGTAGAGCAGGGCGTCCCCTTTACAGAAGACAAGTCTGGCCCTATGGGATTGCATCTGACGCGTGAAGGTGGCCATAGTCATCGTCGCATTGCGCACGCTGCTGATGCAACGGGTAAAGCCATTCATGAGGTGTTGCTCGATAAAGCCAAGGCTCATAAAAATATTCGAATTTTGGAACATTGGATTGCTCTTGATCTCATTACCAATCGTCAGCTCGATGCAAAGACCCAGCGTACAAAGCCAAACCGTTGCTATGGCATATATGCCTTAGATATTAAAAATAATCGTGTAGAAACCATCAAAGCTAAATCCGTAGTGCTTGCCACTGGTGGCGTTGGTAAAGTCTATCGCTATACCAGCAATCCGGATACCGCTACTGGAGATGGTATTGCGATGGCCTGGCGTGCAGGTTGTCGTGTGGGCAATATGGAGTTTATTCAGTTTCATCCAACTTGTTTGTATCATCCCAGCGATCGTACTTTCCTAATTACAGAAGCCATGCGCGGTGAGGGCGGCCTCTTAAAATTGCCAGATGGCTCACGTTTTATGTCAGCCCACGATGAGCGTGATGAATTGGCTCCACGGGATATCGTGGCACGCGCTATTGACTTTGAAATGAAGAAGCACGGCTTGGACTATGTACATTTAGATGCCACTCATTTAGGTGAAGCGTTTGTGAAAGAGCACTTCCCTATGATTTATGCGCGTTGCTTAAGCCTGGGCTTAGACATCACGAAAGAACCGATACCGGTTGTACCTGCTGCGCATTACACCTGCGGTGGTGTGGTGACCGATCTCAAGGGGCGTACCGACTTACTAGGCTTATATGCGGTAGGTGAGGCAACTTATACAGGCTTGCATGGTGCCAACCGTTTAGCAAGTAACTCACTCTTAGAGTGTGTCGTGATTGGCAAAGCAGCTGCAGAGGATATCTCTGCATTAAAGACGCCAGAGATGCCTCATCTTCCATTATGGGACGAGAGTCAGGTAGAGGATGCTGATGAGCAAGTGGTGATCGCCCATAACTGGGATGAGCTGCGCTCACTGATGTGGAACTACGTTGGCATTGTGAGAACCAATCGAAGATTAGAGCGCGCATTACATAGAATTAAGTTACTACGATATGAAGTGCAAGAGTATTACGCAAACTTTAAGGTTACCCGAGATCTGATTGAGCTACGTAACTTACTAGAGTGCGCTGAGTTGATTGTCAGATCAGCCCTCATGCGAAGAGAAAGTAGAGGACTGCATTACAGTCGTGATTACCCAGGTACTTGGGCGGTCTCATACCCAACGATTTTGACTCCTCAGGCAGAGGGAAGCGAAAATCCTCAGGAAAGCTAAAGCAAAAAAATCTTAACCCAATATTCTCATCGAGAAATCTACCGCAATGACATCCTTAGTAATCTTGCCAAGAGAGATGCGATCAACGCCAGTAGCTGCAATTGCACGCATCTGATCTAAGTTAATCCCACCAGAAGCTTCTAGTAATGCACGACCTGAATTGAAAGATACTGCTTGTTTCATTTGATCGGTCGTGAAGTTATCAATCAAAATACTTCTAGCTCCAGCAGCAAGTGCTTCCTCAAGTTCAGCAAAATTCTCTACTTCAATCTGAATATCTACACCTGCATTGAGAGCCTCTGCATTCTTTAGGGCTGCAGTAACGCTACCTGCAGCAGCAATATGATTCTCTTTGATCAGAATGCCATCCCATAATGCAAGACGTTGATTCTGGCCACTGCCTATGCGAACTGCATACTTTTGTGCCTGACGTAACCCTGGAATCGTTTTGCGAGTATCCAGTACCGCGCAACCTTTTGGATTGGGACTTGCTCCAGCAATGGCATCTACGTACTGACGCGTAATGCTCGCTGTCGATGACAACGTTTGTAAGAAATTGATACAAGTCCGCTCAGCAGATAGTAGGGCTTGCGAGTCAGCTTGAATATCGCACACTTTGGTATCGGGCTGCATCAGGCTGCCTTCGATATAACTCCAGGAGACCCTAGCGTTTGGATCTAATTGCTTGAGCGTTCCTTCAAACCAATCTACACCACAAAGGACCGCTTGCTGACGAACGACAAGTTGCGCTTGAACAGTTTTGCACGGAACCAGATTGGTAGTCCAGTCACCTTTGCCAATATCCTCCATCAGCGCATCATGAATATTGCGTTGGCGGGCCTGCTCTAAGGTTTCGTTATATTTAAACATTAGAAGTATTTAAAAAATATTAATTACTTGAATTAAGTAATTAGGCAGCGCCAATATTTTTAACAAAGCCATGCTGTGCTTTAGCTAAAAGATCGGGATGATTCACAGTGAAATCTAACATGCGCTCAATGCAAACCGAAGCTTTTGTGCAAATAGTTTCTTCAATAAAGATTTCACCCGAAGCATTCTCAAGACAATTCAAAATTCCTTGTAAGCCATTCATTGCCATCCAAGGGCAATGGGCACAGCTCTTACAGGTTGCGCTATTACCTGAAGTGGGCGCCTCAATGAGTCTCTTATTGGGAGCCAATTGACGCATGCGATGCAAGATGCCATTATCAGTTGCCACAATATATTCAATCGCAGAGCCCTCAACAACTGCCTTAATCATGGCGGAAGTGGAGCCGACTACATCAGCAAGATCTACTACGTCTCGAGGGGACTCTGGATGGACTAAGACCATGGCTTTTGGATGTGCTGCCTTTAGTAATTTCAATTCAACTGCTTTAAATTCATCATGTACGATACAAGCACCATTCCATAACAGCATATCGGCACCCGTTTGCTCTTGAATATAGCGACCTAAATGACGATCAGGCGCCCATAATATTTTTTTCCCTTCAGTCTTGAGTTGATGCACGATGGCTAATGCGCATGAGCTAGTGACCATCCAATCCGCTTGTGCTTTCACTGCGGCACTAGTATTTGCGTACACCACTACAACACGATCGGAATGTGAGTTGCGAAACTTTGCAAAGTCAGTGGCAGCACAGCCTAGATCTAAAGAACAGGTCGCATCTAAATCAGGCATAAAAATGCGTTTTTCTGGACTTAGAATCTTGGCAGATTCTCCCATAAATCGAACACCAGCAACAATGAGGTTCTTGGCAGGGTGATTCTTGCCAAAGCGAGCCATCTCTAAGGAGTCGGCAACAAACCCGCCAGTTTCTAGCGCTAAGTCCTGAATATCACTATCTACATAGTAGTGAGCAATTAAAGCGGCATCTTTTTCAATTAAGAGCTGTTTAATGCTTGCAATCGCAAGGGCTTTATCAGGGATAGAAAGCTGAGCAGGTGTTTTAGCCCAAGCTTGCCCTATGCAGGTGATCCCGTTAGAGTCTTGAAGTAGGTATTCAAAGGAATTAGGACTGTTGGGAATAGGATTCATATTCAAAAATGAATGTTGATTTAAATGCCCAGAGTTAATTTATATAGTGATATTGGACAGTAGCCAATAATTTAACGATCGACTATTTGGTATTATTTTTTAAGCGCAGCAATAGCGCTTTTAAGACCTTCAGTACTGAAGCGCAGAGTTGGGCTGGTTGTAAAGCTTTCCGGTAAGGGTAGAGATAACTCAAAAGATCGAGCCTCTGCAATTTCTTCCATACTTTGTATTGGCAGTAAAACGAAAGATTGAATACCTTCTTGGTATTGCTCCCATTTTTTTGCGTTTAAACCATTCACCGCTAAGTTATTTGTGCGAATGCTAACTGCAGAAGTAGTACTAATAATTTTTGCGATCTCATTAATGCTTAATGCACCTCTTAAAGGCTTAACAAAAATTATTAGACGTAAACTTCCTGTTGTTATAGCATCAATGGCGTTCGGTTTTGTAAGTGCTAAGGTTGCCGAAAATTGAGATCTTTTATCTTTTTCAGAAACAACGGCGATTATTTGACCGCTTCCTGTAGTTTTGATTTGCCAAGGTGAGCCTGTTGTAAGGTCGTAGTTGTCGATATTCAGTTTTTTAGCTACTGCAAATGGAATTCTTTGGATTTGATCACTTTTGCCAATGCTTAAGTAATCTAACGCACTAGAATTAACGCCCATAGAAGTTATGTATTCAGTCGCTGAAGACCTTAGCCGCGTTTCATTGACATCATCTGCAGTTGAAGGAAGCTTGTAGAACCCTAAAATATCATTTGGGTGCGAGATTCGGGAATGACCCCCAAGAAATGCTAATAGGCAGGCTGATAAACACTCGCCACCTTCTTTTAGAGTAAATTTTGTTTTTTGACCTGCTTTTTCTGGTAACTCCAAGATAAGGCCAGTTTTGGTATCAAAGCCCTTTGAGCGAATTGCTTTTCCAAGCGCTATGCCAGCTTGTAGATCATTTCCTTTGCCGTTTATAAAGACAGTTATAGGACGGGCGCTGCCTTCAGCTACTTTTAAAAAAGTATTAGCTGATTTTGCTGTAATAGTTCCATTTGAAATAATGCTCGAGTAGCAATTTTGTGAAATATCGCAAACATCCGCTATTTTAAATTCCATCTCTGCCGCAGTATTTGCAATAGCAAGCGAAGGGAAAAGCAAAAAGACGGTTGAAATGCAACTACATGCATAAATTAATTTTGGACGCATGGACTGTAGGATTAATTGACAAAGACTAAAAATGTTGTTCATTAGAGCTTATTTTAGTCTCTTAAGGTATTTTGGTTTCATTTTTATCATTTTTCTGCACCAAAAAGGGTATTTCACTATGTTTTATATAATTTTTCACTAAATTTTAATTATGCGATTATAAGAGCCTCTAAGTCATTGAAAGAGTAGGGTTTTTCAAGAACATATACGCCTTGGGTTAGACCTCCTCGAAGGTCAATATCTTCCTTGCTTAAGGCGGTGGTAACAATAATTTTTTTAGGGAAAAATTCAGAATCTTGAATAGCTCGAAGCATTCTAAAGCCATCCATGTGGGGCATGTTGAGGTCGGCAATTAGTATGTCAGGCTTAAATTCCCCAATCATGACAAGCCCCTTGAAACCATCAGAAGCAGTTTGAATCTGAAAGTCGCCTTGAAAGCCCAGTACTGCCATCTCGAGAAGCTTTAGAAGGTCAGGATCATCCTCTACCAGCGCAACCCTGATTTTTTTTGACTCATTCAGATTCTTGGGTAGAGAAATTCTTTTTCGCTCATCCAGTACTTTTTCAACAGAATCGAGCAATATACGCCGGTGACCACCCGCTGTTTTCCAGGCTAAAAGAGCGCCCTGTTCTACCCAAAGTTGAGCAGTTCTGAGGGAAACACCAAGCAAGTCAGCCGCTTCACGAGTTGATATGTAAGCGCCTTCCCCAGCCATTATTTTTCCTATTTAGAGATTATTATTGTGAGATCATAATTCATAACTGGGTCTGTTGGGGCAATAATGACGCTAAATTATGAAGAGGCAAATTGAGGGCTCTATTGGGGGTAGAGTGCTGTTCGGGGACGAGATCTGGCGATTAATAAATCATTATTAGATTATGTCTACCCATATTTTCTAGATTTTCGTGGCTATCTGAATTCATTTGAGTTTGCTGAGGATCAATTGCTTTGCTGGTGGAGTATTGTGCCAGCGACATCTTTTAATTAGCAACATTCAATCATTACAAACATGTGTGTGTAAAAAGGCTTTGGAATGAAATTATTTTCTTGGTATGAAAAATCATTTTCTAACAAAATAATTGCCAAGAGCTTGCTGATTAGTTTTATATCAACACTATTCCTAGCAAGCGCATCATTGTTGATCAGTTATAAAATTGTTGAGAGTCAAGAAGAGTTTTTGCGTGAAAAAGATTTTATCATTGCAAGAAATTCTCTTGAGGGGAGGATAGACTCTCTCTTAGTCGAGTTGATCGACCTTAGCCAAGACCCAGAATTGGTTCATGGAATGAGTCGGGGCAGCAACCCGGAAATATATATGCAGCCCGCTATTCGTTCTGAAAAATTCCGTAAGATCGCACATTATGGATTGTCCGTTTGGGAAAAAAAAGGCCAAAGAATTTATTCAAATCAAGATGATGCTTGGTTAGCCCAAAATCATTTACTTGAATTCAAGCTATCTAACGTTGAAAGAAAAATACAGTCCCAGTCAGATGGTAAGAATGAGATTCGTGCTCGCGTAGAGCAGCAAGGGGATGCTTGGTTATTGTCGATTTCTGTAGATGTTATTTCACCAGAAACCCGTCTTGCTCTAGGATTTATCACATTAGAGGCTCCATTTTTAGATCTTCTGACTTATTCGAGTGCTTCTGCAGGAGACCCCCGCGATTGGTTAATGAATACATCTCCTAAAGACCCTTCAGGTAAGCAGACACTCTTAAAGTTGCAAGCACCTCTTGACCAACTCCATTTATATCTTGAATTTAAAGACCCTGGATCCAGCGCACGAAATGCACTCATCATGCTCGCCCCAAGTTTTATTGGGCTGATTTTTTTTGGCCTCTTACTATCATTTCTACTCGCACGCTGGATAGCTACATCCATTGCTGAACCAATCCTAAGCTTGGCTAAAGGCGCTCGAAATGTTGTGCAGTTTGGTCGAGTTGATCTTGAAATAGCAAAATCATTACATGGATTATCTTCTTATCAATCACTTGATGAGGTGGGGCAGCTTTTACGTGATGAGTTATCAATGCTGAAAACCTTGCATACATTACAAAATAATTTAGAGGAGCAAGTTCGCAAAAGAGGTGTAATGCTGAACACAATTTTTGAGCTTTCTCCAGATGGTTACTTGGAGATTAATCAAGATGGAAGTGTTGGGTTTGTGAATCTGACGTTGATATCAATGCTGGGATTTGCTGAGCTTGACTTTAGTAATCTTTCTTGGCTGACTCTTCGGAATTTGCTCAATGAGAGATTGGTAGACGGTGAGCAGCAATTTGACGAGCATTTTTTTGTACAGCGCATTTTGCGTTTTGCCACTCCAAGCCTGCGAACCCTAATAGTCAATATGCGGGTGACTAATGCAGGAGCGATTATCTTATATTGGCGAGATTTAACTGGTGAAGTTGAGATGGAGGAAATGAAAAAGGCTTTTTTTGCCAAAATTGCCCACGAGCTTAAAACTCCCTTGACAAGTATCTTAGGGTTTTCTCAACTGCTGTATCAAGCTTCTGATATTGATGGTAAGCACAAAGAGTCTCTAGGTATCATCCTTCGTCAAGGAAATAACCTCTTAAATCTGATCAATGATTTACTTGATATTGCAAGGCTAGAAAGCAAGCAGGTCAAACATCTACGAGGATCCTCATATTCACTTTCAGCCCTCACTCGCTTAATCTTGGTTGACTTTAAAGTACCGGAAGATAAGCGTGATATTCAGCTATTCTTAGACGAAAATCTTCCGGAAATTTATGTTGATCGCCAGCAGTTTAGACAAGTTTTAGTCAATCTTTTGTCTAATGCCTATAAATACTCTGCAACTGGGAGCCCTGTAGAAGTGCGTTCTTGCGAGACACTAAGATCTGATGCTCGTTGGATTGGTTTGCAGATACGAGATTATGGCATTGGTATGGACGCCGTTGAGTTATCACAGTTAGGCACCCCTTTTTATCGCGCCAATCCCGGTGGGACTATTCCAGGGACTGGTTTAGGTATTTCTGTAGTTCGCGAGATCATGGCCCAAAATGGAGGAACGATTGAATTTATTTCTAAACCTGATGTTGGCACTACGGTTACGATCTGGTTTCCTGCAAAACCAAAGTCAAATGACGGCTAGACGTTTTCTGCCTGTAGCAGTGTTTTTGCTACCGATAGAAGTATTCTTTTGCCTCTAATATCAGTTTCTCGGAAGATTTGTAAAAGTTGAGACTCAGTTTCATTGATCGATACTGTTTTTCTTCTATCTCGTTTGAAATTAGTTTCTTTATTTTCAGCATCCGTGGAATTCAAATCAATCTGAAGGTCTAACCATTGGATAAGTATTTGCAATTTATCCATTTCAGGCATTGATAAGCCTCGAATCCATCGCCTAGCAGTTTCTTGGGTGATTGGGTTGATGGTCCCACTCGCTCGGGAATTAAAGTCCCGAGCTAAAATCGAGGCGCTTGGAATACGGCGGTAATAACTTAGTAGCTGTTGATTAAGGACAATTGAGAATCGATTCTTAATGTTCATCTGTTTTTTAAATTCCTGCAAATTAGGGTTTACCCTCTAAAGCAAGTAAATTGAGGTTGAGCAAATTAATTATTACACATATAACTTGTAGTTTTTGCAAGCAATTACTGCAATTTCATTAGTTGCTGAGAATTTTTTATTAACTGTAATCTATGCTGGTTTTTTTGGCTACGAATAGTCTCTAATATTTGCACTACTTTGGTGCTTAGTATTTTATCTTTCATTAAAATTAATGGGTTAGAATCTCACAATTCCAACTTTTAGCATTTTTAGCATTCTCTACAGTTTTATGGTGCCTTTAAATGGGAAATTACAAGTTCTTTTTGGATTTGCAACTTCCATTTCCAGTAACCTACGACAGTAAAAAAATAACTCCATATCTAATTTAAATGCCAAAACCGCCTGCTGAAATCAACAATTTGAAAAGTAAATTTGGCATTTTTGCCCGTTTAACACGAAGACCCGTTGACGGTTCAAGCTTGCAGTGGGTATTGGGGGCTCTTATTGCCTTGGTGGTTGATGCTCAAGCACGCGCAGAAGATGTTCCAAACGCTGGTGATAGTTTGGATGACTCTAAAATTCAATATGTTGCACTTGACTCAGAAGGTGCGAATATTTTTGGAACTTCCGATGATGCTTCTAGTGAAGCGGGCGTCTATCGAAAAGTCCTGATTCAAGATCCAGGCACTCGCCCAGATTTGCCTCCAAGTCTGCGGCAATTGTTGGTTGATATTGCAAGCGCAACTCCTGCAGAGTCTTCGCGCTTACTTGAGGAGATTCGGGCGAATGTCATTGCCCAAGCCCGGATAAACAAGCAAGTTCCATTAGAAAAGCAATCTTCTGTAACCGTAAAAGGGGCTGATGGTATTGCTGAGAGCAAGACCACCACGGTTAGTCTGGATCCAGATGGCGAGGTTTACAAGACCATTCGTCAGGCTGCACTAGACTACGAAAATGGCCAGCTAGGTAAGGATTTTGCGCTTACTTCAGCCGAACTAAATCAAGCGATTCCATTGCAGTTTGTTGATGAAAATGATCAAGAAATTCTTTGGGCAAAAGAAGACTTCATTAGCCCATTGTGGTACCTGAGCCCATTGGGCTTATTGGCACTTGCCGGTGGTGGTGGAGCGGCTGCAGCGGTTCCAAGCCTTAGTTTTAGTGGTGTGCTTCTAGAAGATGCCGTTAAAGGCGCGGAGGTCTATTTAGAAATTACTGCTGATGGTGGGGCTACTTGGTCCTTATACCAGCCAAATGTTTTCCGTGCGGTAACTGATGCCAATGGTAATTTTGCATTTAGTAATTTAGATGCCAATACCTATAGCTTGCTTTCTTCAGGCACCATACGCATTCACGCCTTTGCTAACGGTATTGACCAATTTACCAATAAATCAGTAGGCGATTTTTATATCGCTGCGCAACCAGGTCAAACCTTAGACCTTACTAAGCAAGTCATTGTTGACCCGCTTTCATTGATTTCTGCCTTAACCGATATTACACAAGCGACTTTAAAGACCCAACTGTTTGGCGCAAGTTATGCCAATGTGACCTTTGATGCGGCTTACCTTGCTACTCATCCACAAGAGCAAGATGCTATTCGTCAGATTTACTCCACTTTGCGGGCATTAAATGAGATTACTGCTGGCGAGGGGCAACCCCAAACCTTAGAGACTTTAACTTTAGCTGCGAGTACCTTTTCAACCGCACTTGCGCAATTTTCCAATCTCAATGCTGGGACACCCGCTGTTACTGCTGACTTGGTTGATGGCGACTATCGTACTGGTGATCTTAATTCCAATTTCATTGCAACTGCTGTTCAGCTAGGTACGCAGGCCGCAAGCTCAACACTTTTAGATGTAGAAATTGCGCGCTTGATTCAGGCAACCATTAATTCTGCACAGCAAGTCACCAATACCCACTTTGGTTTTGGCTTATCTTCCAATTTGACGGTAAACGAAGACGTTATACCGAATCTCAAGCTTTCTGTTAGCGGTTATTTATCAGAGTTGGCTAAAACTAATCAAGATATCAATGCAGCCCTAAATGCTTCTTCAGAAGGTCAATCTAGTTATGTCAAGACGATCTCGTTTATTAACGCCGGACAAACTACGGGTGGCACTAATTCTGCCTTGGGCGACCTCAGTATTATTAGTAACGGTAATGATCAGTACTATACCTATGATGTCCAAAATGAAGCGATTCGGTATTTAAAAGAAGGACAGAGCCGTACCGAATCCTTCTTAGTTACCTTCATTGAAACTAACCAGTCTGGCGTTCCTACTGGGATTACCCACTCCTTTACGCAGACCTTTACTATTTTTGGTATCAGCGATTCTTCTGGTGCAGTTATTGAAGCGGGTATTAATTCTGATGGTGATACGGTTGACGGCACGCCTGTTGTAACTGGCGATTTATTGGCTGGCTCATACACAGCGCAATTGGCTCCTGTAGTTAGTGTCAAGGCCTATGGCAGTTACACCGTGACTGCTGAAGGTCAATGGACTTACACTTTAAATAATAGTGATCCTGCTGTACAAGCACTAGCTGCTGGCCAAATTACAACCGATACTTTTGCAGTCGCTAGTGACGGTTCTTCGCAAATTGTGACGATCTACATTACCGGAACTAACGATAAACCAATTGCTCACAACGATACCGTTATTGCTGTTGAAGATGGAACACTCACAGTAAGCGCTAACAATGGTGTCATCCTTAGCACCGCAGCACTCGCTGGTAAAGACGTTGATCCTGATAGTGTCAAATTGAGTATTACCGAAGTAAGAACCGGTACTGAGCTTGGTACTGGTACCTCTGGGCCAGTAGGCGGAGTGCTCAAAGGTACATACGGCGATCTGACTTTAAATGCAGATGGTAGTTACACCTATATTGCCAGTCGTGCAGGCTTTTTAACAAGCAATCAAAGTGTTCCAGAAATTTTTACCTACACTGTTACTGACGGTATTGGGGGTACTGATACTGCACAGTTGGAAATCACTGTGCAAGGGACTCATAACGATCCGCCAATTGTTTCACTAACAGCAAGCACTTTTACCGAGACTGCTCCTGTTGAAAACTCGATCGTTGGCACTTTTATAGTTAGTGATGCAGAGGATGATTACAACAGTAAATCTGTCGCAGTTAGTGTTTTACCTGATTCCGACCCCAATGGGTACTATAAGATTGGTACTGGCCCAAATGCAGGTCAGGTTTTACTCACTAAAGCAGGATCTGATTGGTTGGCAGCTAACCCTGCTAATGTACTGACCCCAATTTTTTTGGTGGCAATTGACAGTGGTGGTCTTACAGGTACTGATTATGCGAATGTACTACTGCCTGGTCAGATTGCCCCAGTCGCAGTTAACGATAGCCTCAGCACTCCTGAAGATACCCCGCTCACGATTAACCCCACAGATTTATTTGGCGATGATGGTACTGGCCCAATTAATGATTCTGATAATGGCCCCGCCTTTGTTGGCATCAAGATCTCAAGCTTAGCCGCTAATGGAAAGTTGCAATTAGATGGTATCAATGTCAGTACAAATCAGTTTATTAGTATCGAAGACATTGCTAGTGGTAAATTAAAATTTGTACCTTATGGTAATTTTAATGGCTCTGCGAGCGCCACCCAATTTAAGTATTTAGTCAGTGACGGTACTTTGTTTAGCAATGAAGCCACTGTTAGCATCGCTGTTGGAGCGGTAAATGATGCTCCCGTAGCAGTCAATGATGTTATTGCTGGTTTAGAAGATTCTTTTGTGGGGATTGCTGCCGCAAACCTATTTGGATCTGACGGTGCTGGTTTTATCAATGACTATGACATTGACGGTGCTAGCTTTACCAAAATTAAAATTACTAGCTTAAGCTCTAATGGTGTTCTTACTCTTAATGGCGTAGCTGTTACCCTGAATCAAGAAATTGCTGTAAGTGCTCTAGATGGTAATCAGCTTCGCTTTACGCCCTTCGCTAACTTTAACGGTGATACGAGCTTTAAGTATCAGGTTAGCGATGGCACTCTATATAGCAATATAGCAATCGCGACATTAGCAATTACTCCAGTTAATGACACCCCAGTTGCAGTAAATGATTTGCTGGCGGCCTCACAAAACACGCCAGTTGTGATTGGTAGCACCCAGTTATTTGGAGCCGATAAAGGTACGGGCGCAATTAATGATTCCGATATCGATGGTGGATTGTTTACTTCAATCAAAATTACGAAGCTCTCATCTAATGGCGATCTAAAGTTGGATGGCATTACAGTTCAGCTCAACCAGATTATTAGCAATGCTGACATTGCTGCTGACAAACTCATTTTCGTGCCTAATGCTAACTACACTGGTGATACTAATTTTAAGTACACCGTTAGCGATGGCACTACGAGTTCTAACGAGGCTACAGTAACAATTACTTATAGCCCCGTTGCCAATCCTGCGCCAATTTTTGTTGATCCTGGTCATCCTGAAAAATTAGTAGCTAGTTATAGTTTTGATTACTTCGAAAATAGAGCTGCAGGCGTAACGCTAGGCACAGTCAAGGCAACTGACAACACTTCGGTTGCTTATAGTATTGCTGAACAAGATAATATTTTCGATGCCAATAATCACGCTCTATATCAGGTTAATTCGAGCGGCGAAATTTCTCTTACATCGTTTGGCGCAGCTGCCTTTACTGACGACTATGAAGCCTTAGCCAATAATCACTACATTAAGGTTAGCGCCTCAGATGGTGTAAACGTTACCAAGGTTTCTGTTGCTTTACATGAACTCAATATTAACGAGGATGCTCCAGTTTTTGTAGATGTCCCCACCAGCAATGGCACAGACCCTAATCTGCCTGGCTATGAGTCATTTAACCCAATTACTGGCTATGTATTTACCTATTTAGAAAATCGCTCAGCTGGCGAAACCCTGGGCACAGTTAAAGCAACTGACGCTGAGAGCCCAATAGTTACCTATAGCATTGCTGATATCGATAACATTTACGATGGTAATAACAATGCCCTTTACCAAATCGATGCAAACGGCAATCTTT
>Ga0114978_10002685_pt1 | contig 14647 bp, 4 predicted proteins | sample S_140212_EF_Meta_FD_87027 | JGI IMG/M metagenome (GOLD analysis project Ga0114978, IMG submission 87027) | Freshwater microbial communities from Lake Simoncouche, Canada to study carbon cycling - S_140212_EF_MetaG | ecosystem: Environmental > Aquatic > Freshwater > Lake | place: Lake... | reverse complement strand
TTCGGCACGTGTAGCACTTGAATCCGTCACTACACTCCATGAAACGCTCCTTAGTGAATTCCATAACACCGTGCGCAGCCACACAATCACGCTCCATCTCACCAAACCGGAGACCACCTTCTCGCGCCCGCCCCTCAGCCGGCTGCCGTGTAAGCATAACAAGTGGCCCACACGCTCGGCTGTGTAGCTTATCGGCTGCACAGTGACGGAGGCGCTGATAGAAGCACGGACCCATGAAGATATTCGTCTCCATCTGACGCCCCGTGAGACCATTGTACATCACCTCATTGCCGTAGGGTTCGAGTCCCATGTCGTCTCGTAGGACTTTCGCTAGACCATCCAGAGTCATCTTCTTGTTGAAAGGCGTTCCATCGCCCAAGCAGCCCGTGTGACAGCCAATTTTGCCGAGAAGAGTCTCCATGAGCTGGGCAATCGTCATACGAGAAGGAATACAATGCGGGTTGATGATGATATCGGGAATAATGCCTGACGCCGTCTGAGGCATATCCTCAGGCTCGAGAATCATTCCCACAGTTCCTTTCTGGCCATGACGACTTGAGAATTTGTCTCCAATCTCGGGAGTTCTCAATTCACGCATCCGGATTTTCACAAATGAATAGCCCTCGCCATTTCGGTTCTTGAAGATTTTATCCACAAAGCCACTTTCATTATTTCGCGGAGTTCTGGAAACATCCCGGAACTTCTTTGCACCCGCAGGCAAAACCATTCCAGTCGGAACTCTCAGAGGAACAACCTTTCCAACTAGAATATCATCGCTCGAAACGAAAGTATTCTCGGGAACAAATCCATCCGCCCCGAGTTTGCCGTAGTTCCCATTTCGGAGCTGCCGGGTCATCTCGGGATCCGGGCGGCAGAATCGCTCCTCCTCACCCGAACTCTGATTCTTCTTCTCCTCGTCCTTGTACGTCCGGAAGAAGACTGACTGGAAGAGGCCACGATCAAGTGAGCCCTTATTAATCATAATTGAATCCTCCTGGTTATAGCCACCGTAGGTCATAATTGCGACGACAATATTGCGGCCTGAGGGCATTGAATATGCTCCGTAATACTTGCCCATTTTCGGTGACACGAGAGGGAGATTCGGATACATGAGCATGTGCGCCAGTGCATCGAATCGCTCCTTGTAATTCTGGGCAAAGACACCCATCGCCTGTTTCCCCATAGCACAGTTATGGCTCATTAGTCCGCCTGTAGTAATGAAACTGTGAAATTCAGATTCAACTGTAATATCTGCAACATCAATTGATTCACTAAGTAATTCCCAACTGTCAAGCCGCACAGTCTCAGAATTATCATTGATAAATTTCCAAAATGATAAATTTCTTCCACTCATATCAATTACTTCTTTTACAGTTCTCCACCTACGGTCTTTTGAATTAAAACTTACAATGAACTGATGGTCATTTGTTGCTACAATAGAGCTTGAATCGCTGAAATTCAGACGATATACTGGTTTATCTGCTGGTTTAACAAACTGGAATACAACCTTTGAATTTGTAATTTCTAGGGTATCTGGATTAAATACCTTAACCTCATCACCAATACATACATCTTTAATTTGTTTTTGACTTCCATTTGCCATATACACTTTTTCATTTATTCCGAGACACTGGTAAGCATTTCTCGGCGACTGATTGTGGTCAGGAAATGGGATCGTGGAAGCGAGTGAGCCGAGAATAATGCACGGATGAATTTCGACGTGTGAATAATTGGCAGAATCGTCCGCTGTCTTGCTGAGCAGATCCTCAGTGTCCATAGCAATCATCGCCTGCTCAGTTTCACCAGCATCTAAGTACTCCAGGAGATGATGGCCGGCTGGAGTCTCCCAGCGGAGCAAATCGTCCCAAGTTGCACACGCCGCGATTTCGGCCAGCATTCGCTCCTTTTCTGCAGGGCAGCTATTTGCAATGTTGAGAATAGCCGGTGCATAATACAGAGGACGCACGAGACGACCCGCTTCTGTGGAGAGCCAGAGCTCCTTCACGGTTGGCTTCCAGACAATCGCCGTATTCCTCTGAATGAATCCGGATCGCTTTGCCTTTCTGAGACGCTTGATGCAGTCTATGGCTGTTGCAGGTGGAAACATTCCAATCCATTTTCCATTTACAAAGATACGCGCACCGATAAAGAGGCGCTCAATTGCGAGTCCGCGAATGGGTAGAAACTCTTTCATCGCAGTGATGAAATCGATGACGACGCCGCGATTTGACGCCTGTGTAATACAGGCCGTGCTGGCGAGATTCTTGACGACACCAACTGAGTGACCCTCAGGCGTCTCATTGGGACAGATGAATCCCCACTGAGTATTGTGTAACTTACGAGGCGCGATGAGCTTTCCTGCAGTCTTCTCAATGGGCGTGGAGATGCGGCGCAAGTGCGACAGGGACGACACATAGTTGAGGCGGCCGAGAACCTGAGACACACCGATTTTGGGGGGGCCACCGACCTTCGCTGACCCGAAATTGCCCGTTGATAGGGCAGACTTGAGACCCACTTCAACAATGGTTGATTTGATGACCTTGTAGAGATTGTTCATGTTCAGAATCTCCTGGAAAGACCCTGATGCACGCCATGTGCCGCTGTGAATCTCTTTGGCGATCGAGGCCTTCATATCCTTTAGCATCTTCACTTGGAAGAAGGTGCGAAAGAGATTGCCGAGAAGGAATCCTGGCGAATCCACGCGCTTATTCGGATACGAATCACGGTCATCGTTGTTTATACGCTTATAGGCCACCCAGAGGAGTTTGCGGGTCATATGCGCCAGGAAACATGCCTTTTCATAGAGATCGTTGATTCCTCCGATGTGGGGATATAGCTCATCGTGTAGGAGATCCTCGACTGTAATACTGCGCGACGGCTTTCCAGTCCATACATTGATATGCTTCTTTATCCACATGAGAGCATCATCCTGAGTTAGGACACTTGCCGACTCATTGATTGACTCGGTGATAAGAGTTTCAAATACCTGATCTTGATCGTCGCCGAGAATCATACGCACAATCACTTCGTCCTCAATGACACCCAGTGCGCGAAAGAGAATGAAGAGTGGAATCTCGGATTTCATTCTTGGAATTGTGGCTCTGAGATACATAATTTGCTGGTTCTTGGGGTGATACTGGATACGCACTGAATTGGATTTCGGAACTTGCTCATTCATGGGGCCGATTGACTTGACCTCAATGACCTCCCACTCCTTCGCCTGATTCCTATTATTTCGGAATACGACTGGTCTGTTCTCAGACATGCGCTCTTGGGAAATAATGGCGCGCTCACCACCACCGACGATGAAATAGCCGCCGACATCCTCAGGACACTCACCGAGATCCATAGGGTGGATGTGCTTCTGGTCTTTGAGGAGACACAGACGACTGCCGACCATGACTGGAATCTTTCCGAGATGGACATTCGGAAAGACACGTTGGTGCGTGGCCTTTTGGCCGGTTTGGTTGTCTGTGCGAATAATGGTGGCCTTTACATCCACAGTGAGAGGGGATGCGTAGGTCAAATTGCGGAGCCTAGCGTCATTTGGAAACATGGGGAGGACTGCGCCGTTATTCTCGAATATGGTTGGCTTTCTGAGTTGTGGCTTCTCGAACTCGACTTGAACCTCGTATTCGTAGCGGACAGTTGCGCGTGCTGCGGCAGCTGCAGCTGCTGCGGCGGCTGCGGCGGCTACTGCAGCTGCATCATCTCCCGTGTTTCCCATCAGAGCATTAGCAGCAGATGTTGAAAGGCCTGTTGCTGAGGCTAGAACTGAACGTGGACCTGAGAGAGGAATTTCTGGGCTTCCACGAATAATCACGGGATTCGTCGCTTGAAGAATCTCGGGAACATCGTGGAGAATGAAGTGGTTGAAGGATTCGATTTGATGTGCAATAATTTGCTTTTTGTCCATTTGCTGGAAATAGACATCGAGAATTTTCATACTGTCCAGATTTAGGACAGACATTCTAGGGAAGAGTATGTGCTTTGTCTATAAATGGGCAAAGTCAATTTTTATAGCGCTTTAATTAGAATGGGCAAAACGAGAGTAAAGAGAAGTAAATCACGATTGAATAAGAGAACACGGAGACAGAGAGGCGGATTGCCCAAGTGGATGACAAGCTGTTTTGGAGGGAAATGCAATAATGTTACTAATCCTGTAGCAGTTGCTAATCCAATGCAGACGGCTGTACAAAGACGCCCTACAGGGATAAGACGAACTGGGGCTAATAATGCAACGACTACATATAATCCATTGAGACGTCCGGCAAATATGACGAATCGTGTAAAAAAAATGAACGCTGCGATGGCTAGGGCTTTTCCAACAATGCCTGATAATCAGAATATTAATGCAGAGTGGGCTAAACCTAGTGCTGGGCAGACGCAGGCTGAACGAAATGCGGAACTTGCGGAAAAAAACAGGAAGAAGCGAGAAGCTACTGAGTGGCCTAATTCACCAGTTGATACGCCGCGCATGACTAAGCGCAAGCCCGTTAAGCAAGTGGCCGTAATCAACATAGGGAATCAACCTCATATTAATGAGGCAAGACGTGATTTACCAGCTGGGTGGTATGCAGATTATGATAACAATGGCAGAATAGGATACTATTACCAAGCTACTCCTAGATCCGCCCCCACACCTTTTACATATACTAAACCGACTTAATATCTCGTTAATTATTCAATAATAAAACAGTGCTCGTATTTTAAGATGGATTCAACGATAAAAAATTTGACAATAACTGGGTCTGCTGCCTCTATGAATCCTGAAACACCCAAGTCCCGGCGTGGAGTATCAAGACGTAAAGTGCCGAAAAATAAAGATGCAGAATCTTACGATCCATCTCAAGATCTTGAACCTAATAATGAATATGAGAAGCCTGAATCTGATATACCGCCTATGATTAAGCCAATCATTACTAAGGTGAATCTGCAGCCTATAGTACCACAGAACCCTGTCATTCAGCAGAAGCCTGCGAGGCCTATACAGCAGCCTGTAAGGCCCATTGAGCCTGTGCAGCCACAGACAACATTTGTATCAAATCCAGTAGAAAAACCTAAAGAAATCACATCTGTAACTCTGAATCCACCGAAGCAGCCCCGTGTGAAACTCATGCCGAAAGTATCCGGTGTAAAGACCCAACCGGTTCAAAATCAAACAAGAAAGGTCCGCAAAATTCAATTACCAAATCTGACGAACCGTATAACCCGAGCTAAACGAGTGACCGATGAGACAAAGAAGGTTCCGATAGATAAGATTAAAGCATATTTAATCAACAAGGGAGTTATACAGGCAAAGAGTAAGGCACCCGATTCCATGTTGCGGTCAATGTATGGTGACTTCAATATATTGAAGGACGGACATGCATTATAGAGTCGTTCAAGATAGGCTGTACGCTTATAATCAGATTTATTAGGATCTGATTATAATAGTATGGCTGACGCACTGCTTCAATCATTTTCTCTTTTACAGACCCGATTGGATGAAACGTTTTCATTAATCTCGGGTAATATAATCGTTGTAAATTCTGGTCCAATCGGCCCAACAGGTGCACTTGGTCCGACGGGTGGACAGTTTCTTGGACCGACAGGTGCGACAGGTTTAGGAGCAACTGGTGTCACAGGACCAACTGGTGTCACTGGAGCAACCGGTCAAGGACTTACAGGAGCAACTGGAGCAACTGGTGTCACAGGGCCAACAGGAGTCACAGGACCAACAGGAGTCACAGGGCCAACTGGACCAGGTATCACAGGACCAACTGGGCCGGGTGGCGGTCCGGTAGGAACCACAGGGCAATTCACCTTCAATAATGGTTCAGGGTCTACTGGATCTGCAGCGCTATCCTATAGCCCAACGGGGACAACTGGTGTAACTGGTCCAAGAATTATTGTGGGTGCGCATCTTGTCCCGAATGCACATCAAACCTATGATATCGGCGCAACTGGTCTAGCATTCCGTGACCTATACTTGAAGGGCAGCACAATTCATCTTGGTAATCAAAAAATCAGTACAGACGGCACAGGGATTTTTTTCAATAATTCACCACTACAAAATTTTAAGATGTACGTATATGATGATTATGGCTCTACCGGTATAACAATTACACCGCCGTCTAATTGTATTGCCGCACGTATAACTATGTCTGGAGGTGGAGGTGGAGGTGGTAATAGTGGTAATGAAGAATTTCCTGGAGGAGGAGGAGCAGCTGGTGCATGTTCGATTCATATGGTTCCAATTATTGGAGCCAGCAATATTACACTAACACTAGGTGGTAGGGGTCCATATGCATCTATAGAACAGGATCCTGACGTTAATGGAGGTGGAGGTGGAGGTGGAGGTGGAGAAACTACATATTCTTTCGTTATAAATTTAATACCATATGAAATTAGTTGTGGTGGCGGTGGTGGCGGTTGGGGTAATGTAAATGGTGAAAATGGAGGCGGGCGTGGTACGGAAGGTACTGGTGGGACAGTGGGGGCTGTTGCTACGCACGGCACAACAGATACACCATTCGGTGGTTATCTTGAGTATAATACACCTTTATTAGCAGGTGATACTACGTCAGGTGATGGCGGTGATAATGCATCAGGAACTCCAGGTATGATTAATCCACTTGGCGGATATGGAGGTGCTGGTGCTGCTGCTGGAGGCACAGCGGGCGCTGGTGGATTCGCCATTTTTGAATGGATTTACCGTTAAACCGCTTTATTAATTTATCTAAAATGATTGGGTTCCAATAATTTTAGATAGCAAGCGTCAGAAATACTAAATATTTATATGATATAATACAGATGAGCAGAACCGACCTGTCAAATGCGCTTGGGGACCTTGATACACAATTATCAAGAGTCTTCAATGCTATGTCTGGAAAGGTGCCAGTCTTATACGGTCCGCAGGGTCCTGTTGGTGCAACAGGGTCTACGGGTGCAACGGGTGCAACTGGGTCTACGGGTGTGACTGGTGCAACTGGGATGAGTGGAGCTCAAGGTCTAACAGGCGCAACTGGTGCAACGGGTTTAGGGGAAACGGGTCGAACTGGTGCAACTGGTCAAACAGGTGCAACAGGTGTCACAGGTGCAACAGGTGTTACTGGTGTAACTGGTCAAACTGGTTCAACAGGGCAAACTGGTGCGACGGGCGTTACTGGTGCGACAGGTGTTACTGGTGCAACCGGTGTAGGTGCAACAGGAGTAACTGGCCCAACTGGTCCAGCTGGAGAAACTAGTAATACAGGCGCAACAGGCGCAACAGGTCAAGGAGTACCAGCTGGTGGTACATCTGGTCAAATTCTAGCAAAGAATTCAAATACATCATATGATACTGTGTGGATTGATAATACTGGAGGAGGTGGAGGGGGCTCAACAGGTGCAACTGGACAAACTGGAGCGACTGGTGCAACTGGACAAACTGGAGCAACAGGTGCAACTGGACAAACTGGAGCAACTGGTCTAACAGGGCAAACTGGAGCAACTGGTGCAACGGGTCCAGGAGTACCAACAGGTGGCGCAACTGGTCAGATTCTAGTTAAGAAATCAGGTGCGTCATATGATACTGAGTGGATTAATAATAGCGGAGGTCCAGTAGGAGCCACAGGGCAATTCACCTTCAACAGCGGCTCAGGGTCTACAGGATCTGCTGCCCTATCCTACAGTCCAACAGGACCAACAGGGACAACTGGACCCGGTCCAACAATCATGATAGGCGCTCATCTCGTTCCTAGTAGCAATGAAACATATGATCTCGGTGCAACGGGCTTAGCTTTCCGTGACATCTATTTAGCTGGAAGTACGATTTTTCTCGGTAATCAGACAATCAGTACAGACGGCACTGGATTGTCCTTCAATGGCAATGCAATCGCTGGACCCAATACAGTGTCTGAGAATTTCACGGTCGCTGCCGGCGATACCGGTCTGGCATACAGTTATGACGGATTAACATGGACAGCTTCAACAGCTGCAATGTTCACTACTGGTGCTTCCACATCGGTAGCATGGAACGGGTCCATGTGGCTCGCTGTAGGTTCAAGAAATATAAATGGTATACTTACCGCTGTAATTGCGTATTCTTATGATGGGATTAACTGGACTGAATCTTCATTTAATACTTATGGAGCGTTGACACAATATACAACTCACACTGGTGGTATTGGTAATACTGGTACTATTGGTAACACTGGTGCTATCGGTGATACTGGTGGTACGATTCTTTCATTTAGTACTGATGGAGGTTCAACAGGGCCTAATTTATCACTTGGTACAATCGTTGGTCCTACAGGTACTTTTGGACTAACTACTATAATATCTAGTGAAAAAACTGAAGAAGATAACACATATACTGTAACACTGTCTCAGTATGTTCCTAGAAGATTGCTAACCTTTAATATTTATAGTCCAAATATAACCGTTCTTTCATCAATTGCATGGAATGGGACCCGATGGGTTGCTGTAGGTACAATTACTACACAAACTGGTGAAGTCCAAGCGCAAAGTGGTGCAGGTATATATTCAGTTGATGGTATATCTTGGACAGCATCGACTGGTATTGCTGCTATTTTTTCAGAATGCACAGGAATCGTATGGGCAAAAACTAAGTTTTTCGCTGTTGGCTCTTTAGATTCAGCTGGCGCTTTAGCAACATCTGAAGATGGTGTAGAGTGGACCGAATCGGTAGTAATTGATGCACTTTTTTCAGAATGCAGAGCAATCGCATATAATGGGACAATATTAGTCGCTGTAGGTGAATTAGCTGGTGTTGGTGCTATTGCAACATCTACAGATCTTGGTGATACTTGGACCGCATCGGTTATTACTATAGGCTCTGTAGTATATAATGCTGTGGCATGGAATGGGTCAATGTGGGTTGTTGGAGGTCAGGAAAATACTTATAATTCTGCTCTAATTCTATATTCATACAATGGTACAACATGGTTTCAATCAGAAGATCTTGGTATTGGTTCCCCACTTTCACCATGTCAATCAATCGCATGGAATGGATCTGTATGGCTCGCCAGCACAAATGATACAAAGGGTAGTACTAATATTGCATATTCATATGATGGATATAGCTGGACTGGGATAAATGTAACTAGCATTTTTCCAACTCAATGTCTAGGACTAGCTTCAAGAAGCTTACCATATACAATAACTAAGGCCCCGCCAATTCCTCCAGTAGGTAATGCGGGTCAGGTTCTAGTGAAAGTATCAGCTGAGTCATATGATTTAAAATGGGCAGATATCAATGTGCAGACGGAGAATTTCATGGTGGCTGGAGGTGAAGGGACCAATACGCTTATCTACACATACAACGGTATTAACTGGTTAGTGGCAGCAAGTGGTAACACACTTTTAACATCATGTAGTGCTATAGCATGGAGTGGAACACTCTGGGTCGCTGGTGGAGCTAAGATTACTGCTCCTGGCCCAGCTCCAACCTATGGTAACCCAATAGTCTATTCTCCAGACGGTATAAACTGGACTGAATCACTAGATAGTGCTTACCCCTCCCCTCCTACTCCTTTTATCGGTCTTTCAAATTGTACCGCTATAGCTTGGGGTGGTAATATATGGGTAGCTGGTGGAAATAAAATTACTTATACTGGCGACCCTCCAGTTGATCCAGTCTATGGTAACTCACTCGCCTATTCTTATGACGGTATATACTGGACTGAGTCAGCGAACGGTGCAAGTATTTTTGACAACTGTTATACTGTTGCATACAATGGCTCAATATGGGTCGCTGGTGGTGCTGGAACTTATATCTTAGCATACTCTACAGATGGTATAAATTGGACAGGCGCTGCGTCTGCTACCGCATTATTAGTAACGTGCAAGTCCGTTGCATGGAATGGGCTTCTATGGGTAGCTGGTGGAATTGGGGGAAGTGCTACATTAGCAAAATCTACAGATGGTATCACTTGGTCTCAAGGAGATCCAACTAAAGGTGATAGTAAGAATACAATTGCTTGGAATGGGTCTCTATGGATTGCTACATCCAGTACTGGTTTTAGTTATTCATTAACTGGTCAGAATTGGTATAATAAAATTGGTGGCTCTAAAATTATTGCACCACAAAATTTTATGACGTGGAATGGGTCTTTATGGATTACTGGTAATGGAACAAGCAATTTTTATTCTTATAAAATAGTGCTAAATGAAGGGACATTAGACGATTGGCAAGCATCTGAAATAGATACATTTTTTACAACTTCATGCAATGTGATAACATCTCGGCGTCCTTTGCCATACGTTGGCGTTCAGTATAGTGCAGGTGGAGGAGGAGCCGGTGAAACTGGTGCAACTGGTGACACTGGACCAGCTGGTGACACTGGACCAGCTGGAGAAACTAGTAATACAGGTGCAACTGGTGCAACTGGGCAAGGAGTACCAGCAGGTGGCACAGGTGGCTATGTTCTAGCAAAAGTCACAAATGCATCATATGATACCGAATGGATTTCAGCAGGAGGGGGCGGTGGAGCTGGTGAAACAGGCGCAACTGGTGCAACTGGTACAACTGGTGTAACTGGTGCAACTGGTGCAACTGGTGCAACTGGTGCAACTGGTGTAACTGGTGCAACAGGTCAAGGAGTACCAGCAGGTGGCACAGGTGGCTATGTTCTAGCAAAAGTCACAAATGCATCATATGATACCGAATGGATTCTAGCAGGTGGGGGTGGAGCTGGCCCAACAGGCCCAACGGGTCCAGCTGGTGCAGGTGCAGCAGGCCCAGTAGGAACAACAGGCCAATTCACTTTCAATAGTGGTTCAGGGTCTACAGGATCTGCTGCCCTATCCTACAGTCCAACAGGACCAACAGGGACAACTGGACCCGGTCCAACAATCACAATCGGTGCGCATCTTGTTCCTAACGCCAATCAAACATATGATCTCGGTGCAACTGGCCTAGCATTCCGTGACATCTATATGAGTGGAACGACACTTTATATTGGTAATCAGACAATCAGCACAGACGGCACTGGATTGTCATTCAATGGAACCAATATTGCTAGAACCGCATCAAATCTATTTACAGTTGGAAGCGTATATAATGGTTCAGACGTAGTTGTTGGAGTACCAATAACAGTAACTTTACCAACGGATTCAAAAAAGGCACGAGTGACTCTATGTGGTGCAGGTGGAGGTGGTGGAGCAAATAACTCTAAGAGTGCCTTATTTAATGGCGCTAGAGGCGGCTTTTCAGTTCATACTATTCCTATTCCTACTGCCGCACCCGAATTTGAGATAACCTTAGGAGGTGGAGGTGGTGGAGCAGCTAATTATACTGGTGGTGAAGCTGGTGCTGGTGCTGGTAATACAGGTCCTGGTTTTCCTGGTACTACTTTTGATTATGCAAGTGGTTCAACGGGTGCTGGTGGTGGTGGTGGTGGGGGTGGTGCAACGGTATTCGTCTATACTGATTTAAAAGAGACAGTTCAAACTATTATAGCTGGTGGTGGTGGTGGTGGTGCGGGTAAATTATCTGATGAAGGTGCTGATGGCGGGGCGGGAGGTGAAGGTGGTGGTGGGGCTACTGGTGGTATAAATTCAGAATCTCAAACTAACCCAGTAGATGGTACAACACTATCAAATTATGGATATATGGGAATTAATGGCGGTGACCCATCTGGCGGCTACGGTGGCGAGGCAACGCCATATTCTAATATTTACGAACTTAAATGGGAACTTGCGCAAGTAAACCTTTCTACTGTTTCTAATTTACCAAACCCTTTACCTGACGGCACAATATTTCAATTTGTTGTTTTACCTGCAGGAGATTATGGATATAGTTTTGCCCTCTCAACAAATTATTATGTTCGGACTAGAGTGACTGATACTATTTTTTCATTTTCTGCTACGGATGGGGGCAGCCTAATAGTACTTACTGTTAATTCGGCAGAAAATCCAGACGGTTCAATAGTATTCTTGCCTCCCGCAATGTCAGGCAAAGGTGGCGACGGATACGCACTCATTGAATGGTTCTACTAATCTAAACAAGAAGCTCCTAATACATATAGATGTACGAGGAGTATTTAACACAGTATCAAACATATAAGGGCAAGTTCGGCCCAAAGGTAGCCATATTTCTCATGGTCGGTATTTTCTATGAGATGTATGACGAACGCAGCCCAGAAGGGCAAACCAAGACGAGTTTCAGCGAACTCGTTGACCTACTCGGCCTCAAAGTGTCAGTCAAAAAAGGCGAAGGGCCAAGCGGTCCGACATACGATGGCCTCGTCGCAGGCATCCCAGACTACTCGGTGCATAAATGGGCTGGAAAACTCACCCAACTCGGCTGGACGGTTGTTCTCGTTGAACAAGTGAAAAATGCCGCAGGAAAAGTCACAAAGAGGCAGGTGGAGCGCATTTTAACACCAGGAACACACATTGAAGCCGCAGATGCCAATTCCATGTTTCTCACCTTTATCTATATCGCAATGAAAATGAATGCAGCTCCGTCAATTGCAGCCGCCGCAATAGACCTAACAACCGGCAAACTCCATGTCTTTGAAACAACGGCATCAGGCACAGAAGACGCATGGACTTCCAATGACATGGTGCAGTTCATGGAACTCTATATGCCAAAGGAGGTCATCTGGTCATGTGAAGGTCCGTCATATCTAGTCAATGAATTGACCGAGTCCAAGATTCGCAGCATCTTGGCATGCACATCCAAGACAAATTTCCATCAACGTGCGCCCCTAAATTCTGGTGCCTGGCTCATTCCAGCTTTCCGAGAGGAATATCTGAGAAACAGATGCGGTCTCAAATCACTTCTCCCCACACATGCCTCTCTCAACCTTACACCTGGTTCACCATCTGAATCTGCAACTATATCACTTCTCAATGCACTCCAGGAACTCTGGCCGTCGCTCAATGACCAGCCAATCAATCTCGGGTCGCTCGTCATTTATCCTTGGATACCTTCTTCCATGATGCGACTCGGTGAGAATGCCCTAGTCCAGCTACACATGATAGTGCAGGATTCCACGAGACAGGATGTTCTCGGCCTCTTTGACAAATGCGCCACGCAGATGGGTCACAGAGGTCTCAGAGAACGGCTTTTGAAGCCGTCGGCTGAGCCTACGAAAATACGGGAACTTCTTGCTGCAGTCGAACACTGGATTCTCAAACCTGCAGAGTATCAAACCAGCATTCAACGCCGTCTTCGCACTATAACGGATCTTGATAGGCTATTCAGACGGATTCAACAAGGTACAGTCACTGGAACTGACCTCATGAATCTCGATACGAGTTTCAAGGCGGCCGAGTGGATTGCACGAGCCGAAGGCGTAAATGAGACGGTTGCTCAGATTGAATCAATTCGCACCCAAGTCTTCAATGTCTTTGATTTACAGAAAGTCTATGAGGCCGATGATGATAAGAGCCTATTTACCAAAGGTCTAGTGCCTGAACTTGATGTCATAGAGGGCCAAATCAGCACACAAATGGACCGCATCTCAGCATGGATTGCGCAAATTGCAAAGAGCGCTGGAAACGGTCTATCAACAGATACATTTAAGATTGAGTTTCGTGAGCGGTCTCTCGTCATAAAGGGACCGAGAGCGGCCATACAGCTCATAAAGATTTCCGGGAAACTACCTCCCAACACGACTGCAGTCACAAACAAGACCACGTCGTATTTGGAGAGTGCAGAACTCGACCAAATCTATGCCATTATATGTCGCTTGAGAGAGGTCCTAAAAAGGTCGCAATCGGTCGCTCTCGTTCAGATGGGGACTGTGCTAGCCAACAGTATATTCGATAGTTGGAATCAGGTCTCAGAATGGATCATGTCTGCAGATGTGAATCTTACACTTGCCAAAGTTGCACAGGATAATGGATATGTCAAACCTGAAGTCATTGATGCAGATGTCAGTTCAGTAGCCATTGAAGGGCTTCGTCATCCACTTCTGGAAGCTCAAGACAGAAAAATCCCGTACGTGCAACACAATGTGAATCTGGGCCATAATAATGAGCAAGGATGGCTCCTATACGGCCTGAATGCCAGTGGTAAATCGTCGCTTATGAGAGCAACAGGTCTCGCCGTTCTTTTGGCACAAGCTGGAAGTTTCGTTCCGGCGACTAAGATGGTCTTGGCGCCTTTTCAGAGTATTCACACGAGAATTATCAATACGGATAATCTTTGGATGGGACTCTCATCTTTTGCTGTTGAGATGGCTGAGATGAGAGATATCTTCAGAGTTGCTGGTCCACGTTCATTAGTTTTGGGAGATGAACTTTGTTCTGGAACTGAGACAACTTCGGCAACGGCTTTGGTTGCCGCCGGATTGAAAGGACTCTTGAAACGGGGAGCGAGATTCTTGTTCGCAACTCATTTGCATGGACTTTCAAAGATTCCGGAAGTTGCTCAGGATCCCGAACTTAAGATTTGGCATCTCCATGTTGAATACGATCATCAGAAAGATAGATTGGTTTATCACCGAATTCTGAAAGAGGGTTCCGGATCTTCGCTCTATGGATTGGAAGTGGCGAAGGCGATGCGGATTCCTCCGGACATTTTGGAAGATGCAATTCGTTTTCGGAAAAGTTTGTCGGGAGAATCTGAACTTTCGGAATCCATTGGATCATCTTGGAATTCTGCGATTGTTCGCCGGAAATGTGAAGAATGCGGATTGACTGAGGCGGA
>Ga0114978_10002683_pt1 | contig 14648 bp, 11 predicted proteins | sample S_140212_EF_Meta_FD_87027 | JGI IMG/M metagenome (GOLD analysis project Ga0114978, IMG submission 87027) | Freshwater microbial communities from Lake Simoncouche, Canada to study carbon cycling - S_140212_EF_MetaG | ecosystem: Environmental > Aquatic > Freshwater > Lake | place: Lake... | reverse complement strand
TGACTGACGCTTCCCCCAAGAATCGCCAGCCGTTTGATCAGTCGTGACTCATCAACGCTCTCTTGTGCGATTGCCATCGGGACCATCCCGGCAAGAACCAGAGACAACGCGATCATCAAGATCCATCGACGGCGGAGACGTCCTTCAGGTTGCCTGCCCGATTCGACCATGATTCCACTGTCACGTTCCATTGAGTTCCCAGCCGAAATGATTTGTTTCCCCTCGTCGGATCCCTTGCTACGTCCGACATTCATGCTATCAAAATCACCGATTTTGGCCAGTAGAACATGGTCAGGAGTCGAAGAGACTCTCGACAGAGGATTCGAGGTTTCCAACTCGAATCGAATTTCCTGCGACCGGTTTGTGATCTCCAGACTCACGAATGAAAAATCCATCCCACGAGAATGATGTTGGTTTCATTTTCCCGGAATCGGAATCTGATTGCCTGACGTTTTCCCTTTGTTGACGGTTGCCGTTAGAATACGAATCGACGAAGAAATGGCATTTGATGAAATTAGTGGATCGCGCATGAATCCGGCAGAAATTCCGCACAGAGATCAAGAAAATCTCGTCATCGGCGAGACGGCCATCGCGTCGCTTGGCGAGGGTTTATTTTATCGTGGGTATGCGATTGAAGAGCTGGTTCAGGAATCGAGCTTTATTGAAGTGGCATTTCTGATCGTGCAAGGGGACCTCCCTTCCCAAGAACAATTGGCCGATATGCAAGCCGTTTTGGCCGAATCGGCAGTGTTGGAAAACGACATTGCCTCGTGGATTGAGCGTCTTCCTTTGAATGTGCCGGCAATTGATGTGTTGCGTACCGGAGTCTGTCTGCTGGGATTGTCTGAGGCGTATGAGGAAGAACTGACTCCCAACGACGTTTGGGACACGCTGCAGCGATTGATGGCACAACTTCCCTTGATCATTGCCGCGCGACACCGAAATTCACGGCGACTAGCCCCGGTTCAGTATCGTGACGACTTAAGCTATGCGGGAAATCTGATTTGGTATCTCACGGATTCCGAACCAAGTACCGAAGCCGAACGAGCACTCGATGTGTTTTTGATTCTGAGTGCCGAGCATGAATTGACTCCTTCGACTTGCGCGGCGCGACTCGTCGCATCGACCCGATCGGATTTCCTTTCGGCGGTGATTGCGGGAATCTGCACGATCAAAGGGGTCTGGCACGGTGGGCCTAGCCGTCAGGCGATCGACATTCTCGAAGCGGTTGATTCGCCTCAGTCTGCGGCAACAATCGTGCAGGCGGTGCTAAAGCAGTACGAGCGACTGCCGGGATTTTGGCATCGAGTTTATGAAACTAGCGACCCCCGGTCGGAAATCTTGAGGCCAATTTGTATGGAATTGGCGGAAGTGACCGGAAAAACGTCACTGGAAAATGTGGCGGCAGCAATTGAACTGGCGGTCTGGGAAGAACAGCAGGTTTTGCCCAGTTTCGATTGGGCGGCGGCCCGTTTGCTGCATTTTCTGGAAATGGATGCCGATCTGTTCGGACCGTTGTTCGTCATCAGCCGGATCGTTGGCTGGGGGGCGCATTTCATTGAACAGCAAGTGACGCAGCAACCGATACGACCTCGGGCGACTTATACGGGACCACCCCGGCGATCTTACCTGCCTCTCTCGGAACGAGGGTGACGGCAAATGTTGGCCCACGGCCAATCTGCGGGTGAGAGAAACCACGACAGCACGCGACGACAATATACGAACACAATAAACGACCACGACACACGACAATCGAAACCCAGCGAGTAGAGCTTTCATGTATGCCTTTCAACGATGCATTGCCCCTCTTTGTCGAGCCACATTTGATGTGACCGAGGTAATGACATCGTGTCCCGATTGTGGAAGTCTGCTCGATATCGATTACGAATGGGACAAACTTCCGGTCCCCAAGTCCCTGCGTGAATTCGAAGCCCGCTGGTCTAATCGCCATAATCCCCTGGACTACAGCGGCGTCTGGCGTTTTCGTGATTTGCTCCCATTTGCCGCCGACAAAGACATTGTCACGATCGGTGAAGGGCAGACGATCCTGCAGCTAAACCAACCGGTCGGCAAATACGTCGGAATGAATCCGGGTAAACTCTACTTGCAATACGAAGGACTCAATCCCTCCGGAAGTTTCAAAGATAACGGGATGACCGCCGCCTCAACCCATGCCCGCATGGTGGGGGCGAAAATGGCGGCGTGTGCCTCGACCGGCAATACCAGCGCATCACTCGCCATTTACGCCAGTACCGCACAGCTGTTTCGCGTTGTGGTCTTCGTCGGCAGTGGAAAAATTGCCTATGGCAAACTCTCGCAAGCTCTCGACTATGACGCCCGCACCCTGCAAATTTTGGGTGACTTCGACGATGCCCTGGAACGAGTCCGGGAAGTGGCGGGCGAGCGTGGGATTTATCTTTGTAACAGCGTTAACCCGTTTCGACTCGAAGGTCAAAAATCGATCATGTATCGCGTCCTGGAAAGCCTGAATTGGCAAGTTCCAGACTGGATCGTCGTACCGGGGGGAAATCTGGGAAATTCTTCGGCGTTCGGAAAAGCGTTTATCGAACTGAAAATGCTCGGCCTGATCGATCGAATTCCCCGGCTGGCTGTGATTAATGCCGCTGGTGCCAATACCTTGTATCAACTGTACGAGCAGCGCGGGGTTCGCTGGGATGGTGGCATGTCCGATGACGGGACCGTGAACCAGTTTTTTGCGGACATGGATCATGACCAACGTAAAGCCTCGACCCTTGCGAGTGCGATCGAAATCAATCGTCCCGTGAATCTCAAGAAATGCCTCCGCGCCCTGGATGCCTGCGATGGTGTCGTTCGGCAAGTGACCGACCAACAAATCCTGGATGCGAAAGCCCAGGTGGGAGCGGGGGGATTTGGTTGCGAACCGGCGAGTGGTGCGAGTGTCGCGGGAGCCAAACTTTTGCGCGCCGAAGGGGTAATTGCACCGAGTGATCGCGTGGTCTGCATTCTAACCGGACACCAATTAAAAGACCCCGATATCACCGTGGCTTATCATTCCGGGAACAAATCGCTGTTCGACGAAAAGCTGCGACCGCTGGGTGTCGAGTCGGCCGAGTTTGCCAACAGTCCGATCGTCGTGGAAAACAACCTGCAAAAGATCATCGAAGTGCTGAGTCGCTGACCGAGACGGCGGCCGTATTCAGACGGGGTCCGTATTCAGACGGGGATAGGGTTCAAACGGCGGTGGTGTCCCGTCGGCGGCTGCATTCCATCGTCACGTTCCGAATTCGCAGCAACCGGCTGCCGCATTCACGAGACGCCCATTAACGAGACGCTAGAGTCGTCGGCAAGTTGCCATCGCTCCATAACAGACCGAGTGTCCCCAACGCGTAAAAAGTGTATTCCACGTCGGTTGCCTGATCCCATGCGGCGGCACGAAATCCTCCGCCAGGGTGCTCAAGCGACAGGATAAACTGTTCGATGCGTTGGGGTTCAATCACAGCGGGGGCCGTCAGATCGAGACTCGTTAAATAGCCCGTAAAGGTTGACAGCGAATCGGCAAACGGGATCCGCGTATTCGCCTGAAATCCCCCCTCGCCACTGCGAACATCGGTCAGATAGGCGAGCACGTCCTCGCGGAGATTTGGTCCGACTCCCGAGTGGATCATCAGAATCCCGATCGCCGCCGCGGTAGGGTTGGTCCCACTCCGTTTCATCGGTGCAATTTCCACAAACCCACCATCGTCTCGCTGACGGGTGCGAATAAAATTGACCAGCGATGCGGGGTCTGGCAGCGTCTGGCCGATTAACTCGTAACACAGAGCGACCAGAAACGAGTGGTACGTACTTCCCAAAGCCCCTTCATGTGTTTTGGCATAACCTCCATCTTTCGCGCGGAACCCTTCGAGCGTTTGCGCCAGTTGTTGTGGCCAGTCGGAATTGGCATCGGCGAGCAAATCGATTCCCGCCGAGGCCTGCACCATCAGTGCGGAATAGAGCCAACTGACGACATCGATGACGGTTGACTGGTGTTGCCGAGCGATGTTCAGATAATTCGCCACACGCCTGGCATCTTCGGGGGTGAACATCGTCAGTGCCGAAAGGGCACGGATGCCGAAGGCGGTGTAGTACAGATCCGACTCGCGTCCTTCCGGTTCGGCATTGGCGTACTCGACCGGAAGACCTCGTCCGCCAAATCCCCCATCGGGGTTTTGCTGAGTCAGAATAAAATGACGATGGCGTTCCCTATGGGATTGATCCCAATGGGACAAACCTCGCGAGATGCGATCATCAAGCCGAAACAAATACGGGTGAGCCATTCGATTCTCAGGTTGCGCCGACGGTTTTGCCGACCAGCGGTGGCAGCCCGGAAAGTGAGACGAGTTGAACTTGGGGGACGGGGACAGTGGTGTCTGCCAAAACGGTATCCACCAGGAAATACAGCAGTTGACGCAGTTCTTCCGGTTGGACTTCGTCCGCCAGAGCCTCAGCGCGACTTCGGCATTTTTCCACTAAGGTTTGTGCCCGTTCAAACACTCCCAGCTTGTGATACAGCTTGCGTAATTTTTCGGAACGTACCGTCGCCGCCAAGGGTTCCAGAATCGCGCTGGTCAGCTCATCACGAACCGGGCCTTTGGCCGCTTCGAGGGCCATCGCCAACAGCAGCGTCGGTTTGGCCAATTCGGCGTCACGGCCCGCGACGATTTTATTCGGTGCTTGCTCTTCCCAATCCAGCAGGTCATTCAGAATTTGAAAACCAACGCCGAGGTGTCGACAGAATGCAGGAACCATCGATTCGTACGCATCCGCAGGGCCTGCCATTCGCAAACCAGCATACAGGGCGGCATCAAATGCCGGGGAGGTCTTCAGTGCGTAGAGTTTCATCGCATCCAGCGTGGTGAGGTTCAGCAGGCTTTCGCCGGCCCATCGCAGTTCGGCCCCTTGACCTTCGCAGAGGCGAAGATGGGCCTGAGCGAGGCGATCCATGATGTCGCTGGCCGCTTCGGCACCGAGTTCTCGGCGACTCTGGCTGACCAAGCGATACCCCAGCCCGATCAAATAGTCGCCGACGTTAATGGCTGTTCCGACTCCGTATTGGCGATGCAGCGTTTCCTGTCCATATCGGTACGGGTCATTATCCTGAATATCATCGTGGACCAGCGAAGCTTTGTGGAAGGCCTCGATCGCCATAGCGGTGCGGCGGGCTTCGAGCGAAAACGTGGGCAATTCATCCCCCGCAGCGGACTTGAGTCCCACCCCACCCATGACCGCATCATAAGCGGCCAAGGTGATAAAGGGCCGCAGTCGCTTGCCCCCTTGAACCAACCAGCGGCGAGCAATCGACTCGGTTTCCCCGAGCAGCAGATCCCCTGCCGAGGTTCCCTGACGGACCTGAGGCAACACTTCGTCAAACTGTTCGTCGAACATCTGGTTCGAGGCGCGCATCATCGGGATGTATCCCGAGGTTGGCGATTCTTCCAGTGGTTCGTATTTTTCCAGGCAATGCCAGACCCAGGATTCATCCAGTTTCGTGTTCTTGCAGTCACCCGAATGCAGGGGGACGGCATACGAGGGAACGCCGGCGAGCAATACCTTGTCGATCGCTTTTTCCAGCACATTCAGGCAGGCAACCCCGAGAATTCCATCGACATGCCCCGAAACGATGATTTTGAGGACGATCGGCGAACCTTCGGCCACCAGGACTTTATAGCCCAATTGCTCAGCCCGCACCTTGTAGTCGGCAATCGAACAGGCACCACACTTTTCACAGTCGAGCCCGAATTCGTCATAGTCCGCAGGGCAGCCGTCGGCATGCTTGAGGCAATGTGGCAGCAGCAGCAGGCGACGCTCAAAGGGGATTGCGAGGAACTGACGTTTCCAGAACGCGTTTCCGATCAGCACCATGGCAAAGCCGAGGAACCCTTCGGGCTGGCCCTGTTGCTCGAGCAACTTGCGGGAATGCGATTCGAGTGCCGATTTATTAAACGGGCGGCTTTTATCCAGGTATTTGGCATATTCTTCCGCCGCTTCCCGAAGTTTTTCCCGGAGCTCCAGCGTTTCAGGAACCAGCTTCAAATGAGACGTGCTCCGATTCCGCCGAGGTTTGTCCTCGACTGGCACCGCTGCCTCGTGAGACTCGATGGCCTCTTCCGCTTCCATGTGTTCGTGAGACTCTGTTTGATGAGCCCCCACATGCTCACGAGCATCGGGATGCTGAACGTTCGTCGGCGATCCTGCAGCCATCTTGGCTGTCGGATTTGCGGTCGACTCTTCGTTACCGTTTCGCATTGTATTGGTCGCAGCGATCATCAACTGACCTTTCTGGATTCCCTCGTCAGCAACTTGACTTCGCGCCAAGCCGACCGAAGAACGAAAACTGGCACCCTATTTTCACTGACGATTCATGATAGCGACCCGGCACAAAAAATGCCGAGCTGCAACAACTGTTTTTTAGAAACGCTTCAAACACCAACAGCTAAGTTACCGCTGTTTTCGATTCGACCGACTCGCCTGCCTGCTCAATCGCTCGGCCCAATGCCGAGACTGTAAAGATTATTGGATAAAGTTGCTCAAAATACCACAGCTTGGCGAAGTAAAGTCCAATCGGGGAGGGTTGCCGGAACGTTCCCGCTTCGACTTGATCGAGTAACCAGCCTAATCCACGCTGAACCGCAGCTGCGTATTTCGTCACCGAAAGCAACGTTTCCACAGCCAAAGCGGTCTCTTCCACTGACGAAGGCGTGTTTTTTGCCCCGCCCCAGCCCCCATCGGCATTCTGAACGCTGGCCAACCAGGCGATCCCTTTCTCGTAACTGTTTTCCTGTACGAGGTTTGAATCTCGATAGGCGGCCAGCACCCGCGTTGTGCCGTACACGGGGTTTTCGTCATCCGCTGCGTGCTGGTTCCCAAACCAAAGCGGTAACCACGACCCATCGGCACGCTGTATTCGGGCAAGATAAGCAAACCCCGCAGCCGTCGCCCGCTCAATGCGGCGATTTCCAATGCTCGCGGTGGTGATTGCCTCCTGGGGAGGTTTTGTTTTTTGGGATGGCAACCGATGTCGGTTTTTCCAGGCGAATAAGGCTCGCAAGGCGTGCGCGGTCAAGTCTGCAGCACTGCGATCAAAGGGCAGGGCACCCCAGCCACGACAAAATGTCGGCCAGCCACCATCCCGATTTTGCAGATCAAGCAGCCATTTCACGCCGGATTCGAGTCCCCGCGAAAATTCGGGATGATCGGGAGCCAACTTCAGCAAGGCCAGGATGGCTCCTGGGGTATCATCGGCATCCGGGACCCCGCCAGAGAGATTCGTCCAAGCCCATCCGCCGGGAGCGGCATTCGTATAGGGGTGGACCACCCGGTACTGTTGATTGAGCAGAAACGACGCGATGGAATCGGCTTGGGCTTGGGGGAGCGATTCGGGACGCAAGGCGTTGACCGACAGTGTCGTGACCCAGGTCGCCAGATTCGTATCGATCGGCCAGCTTCCGTCCGGACGAACGGAAGCCTGTAAAAATTCGATTCCCTTGCGGGCCACAGGATGGTCCGACTCCCCCATCGCCGCAAGACTCATCGTGACGAAACTGGTGAGCGGTGCGGCTTCGAGAAAGCCACCACTTTCGGGTTGAATGCTTTGCAATCGACGTAGCGTCGGGCGGACTGCCGCCTGACGGATGGTCCGCACCAGCAGGTAGGGGGATGGAGCCAAATGATGCCGGACCTGGCCAATCGCAATCAGCGCGGGAAGTGCATAACTAACGACAGGCAATGTGATCCAACGGTAAAACCAGTGGGGGAAACAGCCCAATTCGAAGGGAAGTGCGGGCATTTCCTGCCAGGAAATCAGCCCTGCCAAAGCACATTGGGTCAGGATCGGCACCGAGAACGTGTGGTCTTTTCCATACCGCGCTTTAATTGCTGCAAACCCACCGTATCGATCGATGTAGTCTTTGGCCCGTCCCATCACGGCCGCAGCGGATACTGCCGATCCCGCCAGGTGAAAGCTTGAGTAGCATAAGGTTGCCGTCGAGATATTGCTGTGACTCAGAACGGTGTCGCCCCAGCCCCCATCGACATTCTGATGCTCGATCAGCCAATTCAAACCGCGCGTGATCAGCGGCTCAAATTCTGCCTGTCGTTGCGGTTGATCTCTGGCAACCAGGATCAAGGCGGCGATCGCTGTCGCGGTTGACAGCGGCGACGACGAAAGTTCTCCTTGCCACGATCCGGCAGGTGTGGCGGCGCCAAGTAAGGCCTTGGATGCCAGATCGTATCCGCGACTCAGGCGATCCCTATTCCACATGCCGAAACCTTGCTCAGAGCCTGATTGCTGGTGCTGTCTGATTGATGAATCTGGATCATGAATCTGGATTAAATGTCCAAGTTGTCTAGGTCATCCATCAGATCGTCGAGATCATCACGGGGAGCTGGCGAGTTGGAGCTTTGTCGTTTGGGGACGCCTACGGACACACCCACCGCATTTCGCCCATCGGCGACGAGCTCCACATCCCGTTCCAGCACGGCCATTTCGAGTGCTGACGGGGCCCCAAATAATTTTGAGAGGTCGATCTTGAAGTCTTCAACGACGCCCCCCTCGGCCCCTGCAATCGCCGGAGTCTTGTGTTCGGGAAAGACGATCGCATTCGCAGGACAAACCCGGCTGCAGGCCGGACACCCCTTTTTGCAGTTGTCTTCCTGTTCCACCAGAATTCGGTCGAGCAGATCAACCCCGTAGACTCCGAATAAACAGAAGTCGATGCATTCCATACAGTTCGTACAACGGCTGTAGTCAATCACCGGATACCAGCGGCGGCGAATATCGTCACCGGGAATGATATGAAGTCCCTCGTTAGCCTTGGCCGCCGTGGATTCCCCGTCAGCGTGTGCCGCACCACTCAGGTTCGCCGCACCATTTGTGGAACCGTTCGTCGCACCATTCGTGTGCGCAGCCCAGTTCAAGGGGGTGGCCCCGTTGGCGGAACTCGCCCCATTAACCGAACTGGCACCAGCCACCCCTGATGGTGGTGATGCGGGAGCACTCGTCCGGAGGGGAATGCCACCAATTCCCCCGATCTGGACCAGCGGAACCGTCATGACTTGACTGAGTCGTTCGATCTCTTTCACGTAGGTTTTGGGATCAGGATCGTTGCGCAAGTCGATGGCAAACAACGTCCTGTTCGGGACATTCAGTGCGCCGATCCCCTTTCGGCTGGAATCGATTTCGGCGGCCAGTTCGGGCGGGGTCTCGTCGTCCTCCTCGTGCTCCTCCTCGGAAAGGTTCAGCAGCGACTCCCCCTCTTTCCCTTTGACGCCGTTCCGATCGAGCACCCAGCGAATGGCGCGAGGATACAACCAGCCCAGGACGACCAGATCCCCTCTCAGCGACTTCAGCCATAACATCCCGGTATGTTCCGCAGTGAGATCGTAGAGATGCGGCACCACCGAGACCTCTGCGGTCCCTGACAGGATCAGTTGTGTGGCGATTTCTTCTTCGAGATGTCTCTTGACCGGATTTTTCCCCGGAGCCTGAGAAATCACTACCGTTATCTTTTTACCGGCCACGTGAGGGCCCTTTCTAAAGATTCATTCGTTGAACTGGTTCTTCAGCATCCGTTGCGTTTGATCCCAACCTGCGTCGAGAACCTTGAGGTAATCCTCGGGGGATAACAACGGAGATGTCGTCACAAATTCGTACAACCAACCCTGCTCGTAATTGTCTGCATTAATCAATGACGGATCATTCAGCAGGGCTTCATTAAATCGAACGATCCGGCCGTCTGCGGGAGCATACAACGTCGACATCGCCTTGGAACTCTCGATCTCTCCAATCGCTTGCTTGCGACGAACCGGGGTATCCGGATCGATTTGCCAATCGAGGAAGTAGACATCCTGCAGCAGTCGCACTGCGTAAGAGGTTAAGCCAACCCGTAACAGATCGCCAGCCTGCTGGCCCCACAGATGCGACTCGAAGTAAGCGCGATCGACGGGAAACCGGGCCTCAAACTTACCCATCATAAACACAAGCGAATCAAGCATAACCACGCACCAGAGGCAAAGGCGTTTTGGGAGGGTCATTCCGGAAAAAGTTCATCAGCAGGTGCAGGCGATTCATCGGGTGAATCCTCGGGAGTTGACAGAGTAACCGAATTGACTGGCAGGCGAAAGTTCGCCGGCATCGCAGGAGGGGTTTGAGCGGGAAACTGCTTCAGAATCGCTTCCAACTCGGCCAGGCATCCGTTCATGGAAAGAACCGCCTGCCGGAAATTTTCGTGATCCGACGCGACCGGTGCATCGACTCGAAATTGCACCACGGCAGCCCGAAGTTTCGAAATCTTTTTTTTCAGCGTTGTGAGATACGCTTGGGGATCTGGCACCTTCGGCTCTAACGCCCGGCACGTATCAAACACGGCCCGCACAATTTGCATCAATTCCGGAAAATCTTCCATCTCTTCACTGTGTTTTACGAATGTGCGAACCATCCAGGCATGGGCAAAAATCGTTTGGCACTGCGCGACCGCCTCGGCAGCCCGCTTGGATGTCTCGTCGGTATCGTGTGGATTGGTCATCGTTTTTCGGATCTTTTCCGTTTTTTTGGTGCGGGCATTTGCTGGCAATTCGCAGGGGTTTCACCCTGATAATTTGTTATACTAGCGATCTTTTACTCTGAGGTTTTCGTACCCTGATGCTCACCCAGACGCTGAATTTCGCCACTCCAGTGCGAAATTTTCTCAATCGCCGCCACAATTTCATCGATTGCGGCCGGGTTTTCCAGCAAGACAGGGTGGTGCAGGGTCAACATTCCCGTATCCGCCAGGCTCGCTTCAGTCAGGTCATCGGCGGCCCGAAAACGCCGTGTCGCGTGGATGCGGTGCAGCCCGCGAAAACCGGCATCCAGCGCAATCCCTTCAGCATGCACGGCTGCGATAAATCGCTCCCGAGTCAGACCCCCAAAACATTCGGAATCATAGCGAAATCCGACTTTGTAGTACGCGGGAAACACCTTTTCAGCGGGAGGCTGCAGCATCGAAAGTCCCCCGACTCCAGCCAGTCCCCGCTGGAGCTGGCTGACGGCGTCACGACGAAGTTGATTGAATTTGTCCAGTTGTTCGAGCTGTGGCCGCAAAACGGCCGCTTGCATTTCCGCAAGAGGATAAGCCTCGTTTCCACGTTGCTGATACCGTTTCATCCGTTCTGCCACATCGGTGCGGTTGGTCAATACCGCCCCCCCTCGCCCCGCCGTCAACAGTTTGCTTCCGCCAAAACTCAGCACGCTGACATCGCCTGAGGTCCCCACTTGGCGACCATCACACCTGGCACCGGGATTCTGACAAATGTCTTCAATCACCATCAGGCCATGCGTCTCCGCAATGTTTTTCACGGCAACCGCATCCACTAAACCGCCATGCAAATGGGAAATCAGGATGGCTCGCGTGCGGGAGGAAATCGCCGGGACGATCCGCTCGGGATTGAGTTGCCAAGTGAGTGGATCCAGATCCACCAGCACCGGAAGGGCACCGACGCACAGAATATTCTGGAAGTTGGCCTTAAAATCGTAACCCGCCAGGATGACCTCGTCATCGGCCTTGATTCCGACTCCTCGCAGGGCCAGTTCCACGGCCGCTGTCCCACTGCTGCAGGGGAGAACGTGTTCCCGTTCGTGATACTCCGCCAGTTGTCGACATAGTTCGGGAACGTGCGGACCATGATACCGCCCCCAATCCCCGGTTTCGATCAGACTTTGCAGCGCAAGGGTGACCCGCGAATCTTGTTGCGGCCATGACGGCGGCCCCGAGGGACGGACAGGAATCCCTCCGAGAATTGCCGGATGTTCCGCAGAATCAAAACGCATAGGGCCGCCATTCAATCCCGAATTGGAAAAGGTAACTTGATGCCGCTGCAGCGACGTTGTCTACTATGTTGTGCAGCGACTCTCAGTGTCAAACGACGATCTGTGTTAAACGACGATCTGTTTCAAAGGTAATGCATGTCCCACACCATCCGGTTCATCATGGTCGGCGGTTTTCTTGGCGCGGGGAAAACCACGACATTGGCTCGCCTCGCCCGCAATTACGTCTCGCAAGGTTTGTCGGTGGGAATCGTCACCAACGATCAAGCGGCCGATCTGGTCGATACCAAGTCGCTCCGTTCACAAGGTTTCGATGTCGGCGAAGTCGCCGGGGCCTGTTTCTGCTGCCGCTTCAACGACCTGATCTCGACGATTGATCAGATCGGTCGCGACAAGTTGCCGGATGTGATCTTGGCGGAACCGGTCGGAAGTTGTACGGACCTGGTCGCCACGGTGATTCAGCCCCTCAAACAGCTTTACAAATCCCGATTTCAAATTGCCCCTTACGGAGTCATCCTGAAGCCGAGTCAAGGTCGCAAGATCCTGAAGAATGAGCCGGGAACCGGTTTTTCCCCCAAGGCCGCTTACATTCTGCAGAAGCAACTGGAAGAGGCCGATTTGATCCTCATCAATCGTGCGGATGAACTCAGCCCCGCCGAACTGACCGAACTGCACGCTCTGCTCGAACAGCAATACCCCCAATCTCCCCGATTAGCCGTCTCGGCAAAAACCGGCGAAGGTTTTGAGGTGTATTTCGCATTCCTGGATCAAATTGGTGATTTTGGACGGCGGGTGCTCGATATTGACTATGACACTTATGCCGAGGGAGAAGCCGAACTCGGGTGGCTCAATAGCACCATTCAAATTTCCTCGCCTGAGGAATTCCCCCTGGATCGCTTGTTGCTTGAGGTTATTCAGGGACTGAAAAGCCGTCTGGTCGCAGCCGATCTCGAAGTGGCACATCTGAAGGTGATTGGGCTGAGTGACGCCGCATTTGGCGTTGCGAATCTCGTCAGTCGTGATCTTCCCCCGGAACTGTCGTTACCTTCGCACACGAAAACACGGCATGTAGACCTGGTCGTCAATGCGCGGGTTGCCTGTGATCCCGAACAGCTGGGGAGGCTCGTCGAGCAGACGTTGATCGAAGTTTGTGCACAAAATCAGGCCGAGCCTCAATTTGGAGACTCGCAGATGTTTCGCCCTGGTCGCCCACAACCGACGCATCGCATGTCGGCAGCGGGTGCCGTATAATCCGGTTGGTCACTTCGACTGGCCACGTCGGAAGACAGGTCACATCGAAGCGACTGGCCACGTTACCATGTTGGCAAACCGGTTTTGAACGGGATGCGGGATTGGGGTTCTGAGAAAAAACTCGGCTTGGACAAGCCTGCGGCCTGCAGTTTTGGACAACCGATTGTTGGTATCTTGTTGACATAATGAGAGACAAAGTTGTCTCGTCGCCTGGAATTTGCGGTGACTGCCGCAGAAGGAATTCATTGATGTATCTACGCATGGCCCGCCGGCTACTTCTGGAAACCGACAAGCGTTTGCTGTGGAAGCTGGCTTACAATTTTGGTTTTCAGGGGATGAGGTCGGTTCAGCGATTCAAAAGTCGATTGAAACGAGGCGAGTTCTTTCCGCCGTTTATCTATATTTCGGTTATCAACAGCTGTAATCTCCGCTGTCAGGGATGCTGGGTGGATGTCTCGGCCAAACAGCAGACAATCGACCTCGAATCGATGAATCGGTTGCTGACGGAAGCCAAGGAAGCGGGGAACCGGTTCTTTGGGATTGTCGGCGGTGAACCCTTCATGCACCCGCAATTGCTCGAGATTCTGGCGGCACATCCCGATTGCTATTTTCAAGTCTTCACCAATGGTCACTTCATTACGTCCGAAGTTGCCGCAGAATTGCGTCGGCTGGGAAATGTCACTCCGCTGATCAGCGTCGAAGGGACCGAAATCATCAGCGACGAGCGGCGCGGGCGGCCGGATGTCCTTTCGAAAACCATGCAAGGGCTGCAAAACTGCCTGAAACACAAAGTGATTACCGGGGTTTGCACCAGCGTCTGCCAGACGAACATCGACGATCTGGTCAATGAAGCCTGGCTCGATCGGTTGATCTCCATGGGGGTGATGTATTCCTGGTTCCACGTCTATCGTCCGATGGGTCCCAATCCGCAACCCGAACTCGCGCTCTCGCGTGAACAGCAATTGCGAATCCGTCGATTTGTCGTCGACATGCGCGTCCGCAAACCGATCGGGATTATTGATGCGTACTACGACGGCGAGGGCCAGGCAATCTGCCCGGCCGCTTCGGGGTTAACTCACCATATCAATCCCTGGGGAGGGATTGAACCTTGTCCGATCATCCAATTTGCCAAAGAATCGATTCATGACCGTCGCCATATTCGCGACGTGATCGGGCAGTCGGAATTTTTACGAGACTTCCGTCAACTGGCGGCATCCTCGACCCGCGGCTGCATTGTGCTCGAACGGCCTGATCTGCTCCATCAACTGGTGGTGAGTCATCAAGCAGGGGACCAGACCGCTCGAAAAACGGCCCTCGCCGAACTGACCAACATGAAGTCACTCCCCTCCCAGTACGGCCCAGGGGAAGAAATTCCGGAACGGAGCTGGGCATATCGATTCGCCAAACGCTACTGGTTTAACGACTTTGGGGCGTATAAAGAGCTCGATGCGGCCGCGAAAAAACCGATCTCGGTTTGAAAGCAGACCAACAACGGAACGATACCGCCGGAGGGTCGTTTCATTGTGTTTTCATTTCAGGGCGGGGCAGGGCAGGGCGGGGCAGCGGGCTCAAC
>Ga0114978_10002681_pt1 | contig 14660 bp, 11 predicted proteins | sample S_140212_EF_Meta_FD_87027 | JGI IMG/M metagenome (GOLD analysis project Ga0114978, IMG submission 87027) | Freshwater microbial communities from Lake Simoncouche, Canada to study carbon cycling - S_140212_EF_MetaG | ecosystem: Environmental > Aquatic > Freshwater > Lake | place: Lake... | reverse complement strand
TTGGCGTCTACATCCACAACGCAAGTGCGCTTGACGACAGGCTTTTTAACAGGCTTAACCATTTTTTACACCGCAATTGAATTGATAAAATTGGGCTGCGCCATCACCCACGCATAACATTTTATTAAAAAGTTTTCGCCTTGTTGTGCTTCAACTTCAGTCAACGGTGCATATAAACGATGGAAAGCAACTTCCCGCACATCATCATGCGTAGGGCGTGTGGCGTAGCCAATAACATCTACCATCACATTGAACCGATCATCGGCGTTTCTCGTACGCGACACAGACGCAGTTGCGATACGAAAATATGCTTCCGCAAAAGCAACGCCGTACTGTGATTCCTGCAAATCAATTTGAATAGCCATGTTTTTTCCTTATGCGTAAGTAACTTCAGAAGTTTGAAGTGTTGCCACCCAGCGGATGTTCGTTGCCGCTGCGCCCGTAGCTGTAACAGTTAACCCACCATTGGTAGTATCTGCCGACAACGCTAGCGTCCACGCGGGTACGTTGCTTATTGCGGTAACTGTGCTGGCAACCAACGTGGTTGAAGCCGCAGTGCCTTCGCGTCGAATCAAGCCTTGCACTGTCCACGCTGCGGAGGCAGTACCGCCAGCGGCTTGCTGACGGGCAACCACTGTGCCTGTAAAAGACATTGCGGTGCTGTTTGGCAAAATAAGTTGGTTGGTGCTCGCCCCTACCGCGCCATCTGACCCAAGCGTAGAAGCTGTTGCATCTGTAGTGGCGCGACGAAGTACCAAAAGACCAGCTTGTGAACCGCCTTGAACAAATGCGCCGTCTGATCCAAAAGCAAACTTACCTTTAATTGTTGGAACGTACGCACTGTCGCCGATTGCAACTGAATTTGTCGCCGCTGCCGAAGCGCCAGTGCCGGTAGATCCACCGCCAATAGCAACGGAACCATTTCCCGTCGCGGTAGTAGCTAATCCACCAATAGCAATTGATTTACTGCCAGTAGCTTTAGAACTCTGGCCTATAGCAATGCTGTTTGCGCCTTGAGCACCATAAGTACTGGTGTTGTTAACACTTGCGGCTGCGAACGAATCGGTACCGGACGCATACGACCCGCCAATAGCCGTCGCGCCAGCACCTGTAACAGCATTTGAAGCATCAGCAGCTGAGTTTGAGCCTATAGCAATTGCAGAGTTGCTAGTAGCTTGTGCATCAACATTACTTGATGTACCTATCGCAATTGAATGAGATCCACTAGCTGTTGCGCCGCCAGACCTTGCGCCTATAGCAATTGCTGCTGTACCTGTAGCCTTAGCTCCAGCGGCCTGCACGGTGTTTCCACCAATTGCAACGGTACCCTCTGCGGTACTTTGTGAATACATTCCGATTGAAACAGACCCACCGCCACTAGCAATTGGCCTTGTTGCTGAAGCAACGCTTACGTTTTCAGCGTAAGAACGCATTGTCTTTTTAGCGCCGGTCGCCCAGTTTGTACCATCACAAACAATTTCAGTACCTTCACCAGCACGCAAAATAAGCGTCGCCACGCCGTCAATAGTTTCAGCGGCGTTGGGGTCAATGGTTATTGCGCCAGTGCCGGTATTCCAAACCCAGCAATTAAAGCCTGAGCCAAGCGTCGCCGCAGCAGTCAACGAAACGCTAAACGTGCCAGTAGTGCAGTTAATGACGGTCGCCAAATCGCCTGCAATGACGGTGTATGCCGCAGTTTTGTTGCTTAGCGTATAAGTGGATGATCCGCCCGACGCAGCAATAGTGATGGTTCCCGCGCCGTTGGTAATGGTGACGTTGCTACCGGCGGTCAATGTTGACTTAGCCAGCGTATTGCCAGTGCTGTTGCCAATTAAAATTTGGCCGTCAGTGTAAGTCGTCTGCCCCGTACCGCCGTTTGCAACCGGCAGCGTACCCGTCACACCCGTGCTAAGAGGCAGTCCAGTGGCGCTGGTAAGGGTTCCGCTTGAGGGAGTGCCTAATGCACCACCATTAACGACAAATGCGCCAGCAGAGCCGGTATTGACTCCCAGAGCCGTGACGACACCGGTTCCAGTTGTTACGGTTGCAGGAGCCACGCCAGCGCCGCCGCCAACAACAAGAGAATTCGCGGCAAGGGCAGCAGAAGTTGCCCAGGTTGAAGCGCTGCTAAAATATGGGATGCCGCCGCTAGTTCCGGCCACGGTCAGCGCCAGTGTGCCACTAGTGGTGATTGGTGAACCTGCAACCGAGATCAGACCGCCGGTAAAAGTCTGGCCGACAGAGGTGACCGTGCCACCACCGGCAGTTGATGCGATGGTGATTGTTCCAGCGCCGTTGGTGACCGTAATACCGCTACCCGCCGTGAGGGTAGTTTTTGCCAACGTGTTGCCGGTAGAGTTGCCGATGAGCAATTGACCGTCAGTGTAGGTTGTCTGACCCGTACCGCCGTTGGCGACAGGCAATGCGGTTCCAGACAACGAGACGGCCAACGTGCCGCTGGTCGTGACAGGACTGCCAGCGACAGATAGGAACGTCGGAACCGTCATACCAACCGATGTGACCGTGCCGCCACCAGCAGTGGACGACAATGTGCCGGTTGAGAAACTTAACCCACTGCCAACCGTGACGTTAGAAAACCCGCCAGCACCGTTGCCGTACAAAATCGAACTGCCACTGGTCGCAGGCGCATAGTCTGTGCCAGAGCTGGCCGCGCTAATTGCCGTGCCATTGCCTTTGAGCAATCCGGTTATAGAGGTGGACAGCGTAAGTGCAGGCGTTGCGCCGCCGCTAGAGGATCCGGCAAACCCGTTTGCACTGACCACCGATACCGCTGTGACCGTGCCGGAACCCTTGCTGTTAAAAGTCGTCCAGTCAGTGCTTGAAAGGTAGCCATTGACGCTGCCCGTCGCCACAGGCATTGAAATAACTGGCGCAGTGCCACCCGTAGAGGCTACCGGAGACGTTGCAGTAACCGCTGTGACCGTGCCGCCGCTACCCGTTGCCGCAATGGTAATCGTGCCGCCACCGTTGGTGATGGTCACGCCACTACCAGCAGTTAACGTGCTTTTGGTCAACGTATTGCCAGTAGTGTTCCCAATCAGCAGTTGACCGTTGGTGTAGCTACTTTGGCCCGTACCGCCACTAGTGACCGCAAGCGGGTTGGTCAAAATAAGGCTGGTCTTGCTGTTGCTGTTTAAGACTTGGAATCGAGTCCCGTCGTAAACAATCAGAATCTCTGATCCGGCTACCAAATCGCCAGCCACCAATGCCGTCGATCCATCGCGGGTAAGTGCTTTTGCGCCCAGGCCGTCGATGTTCAACGTGCAAGAGGTCGTGTTGGTGTTAGGAACGACAAACGTAAATGCGTTTCCAGTGCCGTATGCGGTCAATGCAGGCGACATCGTGCCGGTATAGGTGTCAGTGCCGGTGACCGTGACAACCGTCGCAGCGCCGTTCTGAAGCTGTCCCAAGCGCACCGCATCCGTTGCGGCAGTACCTGCGGCAAGGTTGGTGACTTTAAACGTGTTCAGCGAGATGTTGGCCGTAATTGCAGTTTGACCATCTTTGGTAATGCAGGTCGATAAACCGTTGGCAAGGTCTGAGGTAAGCGCGTTAAACGTCGTTGAGGAAATGACCGTGCCAGCAACTACCGGCTGACCAGTCGAATTGATGTTAAAAGTACCGGAGCCGTTAAAACTCACTGCATTTCTCCCGTTAAATTACTGTTGCCCAGCATTGGCAGCGTTCATTGCTGCTAGTGCTGCGGCCAATTGATCGCGGTTCATGCCGGTAGTTTGCGGCAGTTTGCCACCACGCATCAGAGCTGTTGCCATGCGATTAGGCAAACCGGCAATTTTTCCAGCGCCATATGCCGCCTCGCCCATCAACCGTGGCGATGTCATCGCCAGCATCGGCAATGCTTTTGCGCTTAAAATCCCAGCCAAGCCAACGCCCGTAGCAGAATTAATGCCCGACATTGATCGCGGCATCATTGAATTAAGCGCCTGCCCCGCCAATGCCGGATACAACGTAGTTGCGCCTTTACCGGCCAGTATTTGGCCCAACTCATCGCGCCGCCCGTAATTGGTTTGTACATTGTTACGCAACAATGATTGAAGTTTACGCAGCGCCGTATCTGCTTGTGCTTTGTTGCCAAGCGACAACGCGCCTTCCATCTGCGATATCAGTTCGCTTGCATCCGTGTAGTCGCGCATTACTTTGGAATAAGTAGGCGCTTGGGCCGCAATCTGTTCTTTAACAGCGTTGTAGACTTCTTTTGCAGCATTGTATGAAGGCGTTCCAATTTGCTGCGAGTCGCGTATGTCGCCAATGCGCTGTTTGAGCGCATCAAGTCCTTCTGGCGTATGAAAGTCTGCCGGGTTTGAAGTATTCCAGTCTTTTACAGCAGCATCAATTTCTTCCCATGTTTTTGAGGCACTTTCGTTTTTGACTTTGCCTTTAAAAATGCCGCGATTTCTTACCTCGTCTACTTTGGCAAGAATCGGTTTCATATCCAACACGGTTGCATCTGATTTGATGTCAACCATGCCCGAGTTATACGCCTTTGCCCTGTCAGCTCTGATTTCGTTTAAGGCGCTTTTTGCCTCATTTACAACGTCAAGCGAGTTTGCGCGGTCAGAGATGTTTGCTCTAAAAGCCTCTGCCGTTTTGCCGCCAGTAAAGCCTGCATTTGCAGCCTCTTTGATTGCCTTGCCGCCTGCGCCGGTTGTAAAGCCCAAGATGTTAGCGGCCCCACGCGCAACGGGACGCGTTAGCGTACCTGGACTGCCTACGCCAATGCCCGTGGCAAGCTCCGCAGCCAACTGCGTGCCTTCGCCGCCGCCACCCTGCCGCACCGCTTCACCAGCCGCAGGCGATGCTGCGCCCACGGCAAGCTGCGTGCGCGGGGCAGTGCTTAATATGGACGCCAGCCGCTGTAGCATGGGCGATGCAGCACCAGAAAGCGCCTGACCACCGCCAAGCCCCGTCGCAGTGCCGGCTACGCCTTGAGTGACGGCAGAAAGCATTTTTTCATCGTCACTAGCAGCCCTCGGCAGTCCTGTTTTATCTAAGCCGGATTGCAGCAACTGTTGCGTGCCGCCGATATACGGCAATTGCGGGGCATTGCGGCCAGTCAATTTGTTGTAGCCGGTTGTTGCCGCGTTGTGCAAAGCGGTCAGCGGCGTTGTTGCCACATCGACTGCAAGCGATGGCAACCCGGCAGCGCCTGTAATTAGATCGCGTGCGCCAAGCCCCATGCCGCGCAAGATTCCTTCTCTGCTGAACGAATCTTGCTCAACAGCCGGCGCTTGTGTTGCCGATTGCTGGTGAGTCATTGCCGCAGCGGATTGGCTTTCCGGTGAAATTTTTGCAGCGGCGGGCCTTGCGCCAAATTGCTGCGCCGCACGCGCATCTGCCTGCTCTTGGGTTACGTTGTCCGGCACATTGTCGTAAGTGTGCAGCGAGCCATCAGGCAATCGCGCTGTGATGGATTTTGCCATTACCAATTGCTCCTTGTGCCGCCGCCTCTTCCATACGCCGCATTGCGCTCAGCAATTGAATCATTACGAATGCCAGTTTCACGATCATAGATTTCTTGCAAACGTCGCAATCCTGACGTGACAATGTTGCGATCATTCATGTTGTCAAGAATCTGTTTTTGCGCTCTACGTGCGTCTTGATCTGTTTGCGGCCCTTTAGCAAGGTTTAGAACAGCATTGACTTGCTCGTTTACAGCTCTTTCAAGTTCAAAATATCGCGTTGTTGCGTCAGATGCAGCAGGCAACCCCATCACGCCGCTAGTAGCTTGATTGGCTCTATAAATTGCAATTTTGGTTGCGCTCAAAGGCAATTTAGGATTGTCGCCTGACAAATCATCAATAAAACCTTGCAACATATCTTTGTTGCCTTGCAGGCGTTTTGCATCGCCAGCGTCAGAAATGTTGGCAGACAACATACTTGGCGGCATTGCCTTAACCGCGTTGGGATCGTTGGGGCCACCGGGCACAAACTCATAATCATTGCCATCTTTTGTATACCTAAAGCCAGGCGGAGGCTTTGGCCTATCAGCAGCTTGGCCTGCTTTTGATTGTTGGAAAGCCAATCGTTTTCTATCAATCTCAAGAGTTTGTGCTTGAAACGGTGTAAGAGTTTCAGGCGGCTTTTCTTTAGATGCCAGACGGCTAACATCAGGTGTTCTGCCAGCCGCAATGTCTGCTTGAAGCGATTTCAGGCTTTCCGAAGTCAGTTTGTCAGGGTCAAACTTGCCGAGGTAATCCATTGGATTTACGGTTTTGTTTGCCGCTTCATACTTGGTCTGAGCCAACGCACGAACCAACGGGTTGTCGCTGAAAATACCTTCTTCTGAACGGCGCATTTGATCTTGGCGATTCAATGGCCCACCAACTTGCATCTGCATAGGCTGGTCAAGTGACGCAACAGGGCGAGCGTTTGGCATTGCCGTGACGCTTGGGGCTTGATAGCTAACTTGACCGTTGTTGCCAACTTGCGGCATCGGCAACTGATTGACCGCAGCCTCACCCATGCCGATTGTTTTCTGCTCTGGGTTGAACGACCGCAAGTAATCCAGCGCCTCGCTGCGAGCGCCTTTTTCTGTTTCGCTTTTTTGCTTGCTAATATCGGCTAACTGTTTGCCGCCCATGTAGGCTTGCAACATTTTGGCAAGGCCAAGTACCGGAGAGGTGGGAACAACCATTCCACCAGGTGCAACCTGCGACTCTAGCGGCTGCAATGCCTGCTGTTGCAGCATCTCTGCCATCTGCTGACGACGCTTCATTTCCTCAATCTGCTGCTCGTAAGGAGATTGAGTCTTGAACATGCTGACGTTAGTTGTCGAATTAGCCATGACTTAACCTCCGAATAAACCTTTACCAATCGCACCACCCATTGGGCCACCAAGCGCCATGCCTGCCATCCCAAACAACCCACTAGTTAACGAATTGGCCCCAGTCTGTGCTGCGTTGTAACGCTGCATTGCGGCCTGATCCTGCGCCTGTGCGCCTTGCATGATCGGTGCGGCTGCGACGTTTGCGCCCGTATATCCTTGGAACTGCGGCATTTGAACCTGACTGCCTGACATTAGCGCCGCAATCTGGTTTAGCGGCTGGTTGTACAACGACAATTGCTGCTGCAATGATTGCTGTGCTGCCGTGTTGCCAAACTGTGCGCCCTGCAAGGCTTGGTTGAACTGCTGCGCCTGTGCAGAATTCTGGGCCTGTTGCTGCTGAAGTGCCGCATTCTGGTTTTGCGCGACCGCTTGGTTTTGCAAGCCAGCAACGCCCATCAATTGGCTGTAAATCTGTTGCGCGGCTTGGTTTTGAGCCTGTGCCGCCGTCAACCCCATAGCCATGTTTTGCTGAACGGCTTGGTTGTAAGCCGAGGTCGCAGCTTGACCTTGCTGGAAGTTTTGTGCAATTGCTTGGTTGGCAAAATTACCTGCACCCATAGCCTGTTGATAGTTCTGCGCTGCGGCTTGGTTCTGCATTTGTGTTGCAGCCTGACCTTGAGCAAAATTAGCTGCGCTAGCTTGATTCTGGGCTTGCTGGTTTTGCAGGTTGGCGTTAAAACTTTGCAATTGAGCCTGATTGCCAAACTCGCCAGCCTGTACGCGTTGTTGAAACGCCTGTTGTTCCGTGGCATTTCCCTGCTGCGCCGCTGCCATTGCTTGCGCGTAGTTTTGCTGCATGGCTTGGTTTTGAGCCTGAGTCGAGGCTTGCGCTTGACCAAAGTTCTGACCAATTGCTTGATTTTGAGCTTGCTGGTTTTGTAAGTTGGCGCTAAATGATGCCAATTGAGCTTGATTGCCAAACTCACCGGCTTGCACACGCTCTTGGAACCGCTGTTGTTCTGCTGCGTTGCCAGATTGAGCCGCAGACAACGCTTGAGCGTAATTCTGCTGCATGGCTTGGTTCTGAGCCTGCTGTGCAGATTGAGCTTGACCAAAGTTCTGACCAATCGCTTGATTCTGCATCTGCTGCGTTTGCAGATTTGCATTGAACGATGCCAACTGTGCAGCGTTGCCAAACTCTCCGGCCTGTACACGCTGCTGAAATGCTTGCTGTTGAGCCGCATTACCAGACTGCGCGGAAGCCAATGCTTGAGCATAGTTCTGCTGTGTCGCTTGATTGCCAGCCTGTTGACTCTGAAGGTTTGCATTAAACGACGCAAGCTGCGCCTGATTGCCAAATTCACCCGCTTGAACGCGCTGCTGAAATCTCTGCTGCTGTGCTGAGTTACCCTGCTGAGCTGAAGCCAACGCCTGCTGATAGTTCTGCTGCATCGCAACGTTCTGTGCCTGACTTGCTTGCTGACCAGCACCAAATTGAGACAGCGCAGCCTGATTGCCAAAGCCACCCAACGCCTGCTGTTCGCTCAATCCCTGCTGACGCGCCGACATATCAACATTGATGCCCTGCAATGCGGCTTGAGTCAGCAAGTCGTTTTCCTGCTGCTGTTCTTCTTGAATTGCAGCGTTATATGCCTGGCCCCCACGCACCAAACCCTGATTTGCCAATTGCGTCTCAAGCTGCGCCCGTTGCCGCTGAAGTTGCGGCTGCAAGCGACTCATAATTGCATTTTGTGCGGTCATACCAGCGTTGACTGGCATTGCGGCAAGGCCAGAGGTATCGAGTTTCTGCTGCAATTGAGGGCCAGTTGGCCCACCCTGTGCTGTGCCGTATTGGCCCATTGTTGGGCCGCCGCTTACGTCGCCACTGGTATCAATGGATTTTTGCAAAGTCGGGCCAGCGACGTTGCCTTGAGCCATTCCGTACTGGCCCATTGTCGGGCCTGCATTGATTTGACCGCTTGTATCAAGCGTCTTTTGCAAAGTCGGGCCAGCGACATTGCCGCTTGCAAGCCCAAACAAACCCGCAGCAGGGCCACCACCAGCCAACCCATATTGACCCATTGAAGGGCCACCGCTAATTTGCGTGCTGGTCTGCAAAGCGTTTTGCAACTGTGGGCCAGCGACACCACCTTGCGCCGTACCACCCGCAGGGCCACCCTGTGCATAACCGTACTGACCCGCTGAAGGGCCATAGTTAAGAGCGTTGCCCTGAGAAACCTGCCCCTGCAATTGAGGGCCGCTTACCCCACCTTGTTGATACCCATACTGACCAGCGGAAGGGCCACCTTGCGCGTTAGCGTAGCCGAGGCTGCCTTGCGCCATGCCGTACTGATCTGCCGCAGGGCCGGTCTGAGCGTACCCATACTGACCGGACATAGGGCCATAATTGACCCCTTGTGCGCCGACATTCGCGCCTGCCATGCCGTAAGCGCCAAGATTTGGCCCTTGTGCAATCTGGCCGGTATTGCCCAGGTTGGTCTGGATGTCCGGCCCTTTAAATTGGAACGTATCGCCAATAACACCTTGAGTTTTTTCCGCAGCTTGTTTGCCTAGATTGGCAAGCGCCAAAGACACATCTTGTTGCGCCTCAAGCGTTTGCTTAGGCTTTTCATACAATGTCTGCGTGACGGTCGGAGTGTCAGCGTCGCTAGTGAACTGAGCCAGAGTAGGCGCTGCAGACCCGGTATAAGTGACGTTGCCAAACTCATCGTATTGCGGTTGCTGATTAGCACCACCGGCAGCGTTGTAATTGGCTAATGCCTTGTCATAGCCAGCCTGATCGACCGTGCCGTAAGTTACTCTCTGGGTTCCAAGGGGGCCAATAATGTTGGGGTTAGACAGCTTTGCGGTAGCCCGAGCTGCCTCAAGATTTGCCGCCCCCTGCTGTAGCGCAATCCCGCTGTAATCAGGTGTCGGAGGTGCTGCAACGCTTTTGCCCATAACGATCTCCCAAGAATCGGCACTTGTCGCGTGCCATCGTCAGAATAATGATGTCTCCATTGGGTGCGGCCCCTGTAATCCGCGATTCCTCATTGAAGCCGAGTTTACCAACAACGCGCAACGCTTTCACGTTGTCGCTGTAAATTGGCGCAATAATCTTTCGGACATTTAAGTCCACAAACGGATACCGAAATACCAAATGCATGAATAACGGTGTCAATCTGCCCAAAAATGCAATGTGGCAAACAACCGAAGCCTGATTCCAGTTTTCGTAAATCACACCCGCAATCAGTTTGCCGTCCAACTCCAGCCCAATAGCCTGCGACTTTTCTGCGAAATATGAGCCACCGGATTGCGAAGCAACCCAATGACCCACATCATCGCCAGCGACTATATTCCGGCCCATCCGGTCTGAAACACTACGTCAGTTGCCGCCCACGCAATCTGAAGGCCACTGCTGGCGCTTTTAAATTGAATACCACCCGCATAACCGATTCCAGTAATGCCTTGCCATTGATTCTGAATCGCAATACCAGCGCCCCACGTTGAATTGTCCCATGTGCCGCTATCCCATGAACCAGGCGGGACACCGATATAGGACAGCGCCGCAGCATTGTCTACCACCTGAAAATCAATCTTCATGCCTACAAAAATTGCTGGCTGGCCGTCTGTAAAAATACTGGGCCGAGCGCGAGTAAAGTACTTTTTCACGCCGCTGGAACCAAAATAGTTGAAGGCTTGCAGTGCGTTGGTTTGGATGTTGGACAGGTTGTCTTGATAGGTGTTGTCCCACGCAATCGCAACGTATCCATCGCCGCCAAAATAGGGGTCATCTTCGTAGATTTCCCAACAATTTGCCGCCCAGCCGGTGAAATTGCACCAACTGGTTGTGATGGTGTTCATCACATATTGCTGTTGCTGGCCCACCTCAACCGGCACATTTATCCATACAGCATTGTTCTTTGCGCTGTATATGATCTGCCAGCCGACCGCAGCGTGATTGCCTCCGTAGGCAGTGGTTGCAGCAGCAATAGCGCCCTGGATTTTGTTAGACAATGCCACCCGAGGGTCTAGGCGAGAGGATTGCAGGGACTGCGCCAACGGCAACAACCCGTCATATGTAAGGATCAGCAGGTCACCGGCCCATTTGAGCATTGCTCTAGTGCCAATGGGACTGCCAAGTTTCCAAACACCAGCCAATGCCCACGTTGCGGCGCTTGACGGATCGGTTCCGCGATAAACGATTACTTCACCGTTGCTGGTCATAAACACAAGGTTATCGTCAACGCCGTAGCCAGCGTCAATTGTCCATGTGTCCAAATCCACAAGATGGCCGCCAAATCTTGCAATGCTGCTTAAATCCAACACCTCTGCCGCACCGCCAACGCTTGAGGTCGGCAAGTACCACGCTTTCAGCGAATCTTTCTCCAAAAACCATACGCGGTTTTTGAATAGCGCAATGTTTGACAGTTTGGTGGTCGTGATGCCGGTAATGGCAATGGTCGAGCTTCCATCAACCCGTAGCCATGTTGTGCCATCAAACAAGATTGGCTTGTCTACGCCGTTGACCGCATACAGGTAATTGCCACCGGCTGTGGTGACGTTGATGTATTCCCATATTGCATTGGTCAAGCCACTGACTTTTGCCGCACCAACCGCACCGGCTGCCGTAACGTCATACAACGACAATGATATTGACGCAATCGCATACAGTTTTTGGTCATTGCCAGCCGAATACGTCATGAGCGTCTGAACCTGACCACCTAGGCCAGTCGCGTGTTTTGTGTACCCGCCGCGCATAACAACGCTGGAAATGGTTGGAAATAGGTTCTCCAGCACCACAGCGTCTGTGGGTTCCATGTTGGCAATCGAGTCTCGCGCATTCCAGCCACCAACAGGGGCCGGAAGCGAGGCAACATTAGCCGCCGTTTTCTGTACAAGGTTACCCAGAGCCACGATTAATTCCCATACCCGGAGTCAGGAATGTTGTCGTAGCCGATCAGCACCGTGCCCGGTCGCGGAGCAAACGACAAATTAGCCGCGCTGGTGTCCTGCGCGATTGCCGTGTTGAGTTCTTCCATGTAATTGCGATACAACGCAGTGGTGTCAAAGCCCTTGGCCTCAAAGTATTTGAGTTTGGTGCTGAGAACCATTACACGGTCTGGAAAAATGCAGGTATCCGTGTCAGCGGTAAAACTGTTCTGCACATCTCCGGCTGACGATTCTGCCCAGCCCTTGCTGCGATACTCGTAAGACAGCAACTCGTTGGTTGAGGTGCCAGGCCAAATCTGGAACGTCTTGCCAAGCAACCGCCAGCGAATGCGAGGGCCGGTTGAGATATAGCCTGATAGCAACCATTCCCACTGCTGTGCGCTTTCTGGGCCTAACAACTCCCAACGCTTGCTCTTGTCCCACATCGTGCGCGGCACAATCGCATCGTAATCGGTGGGCAAGTCGTATTTGACCTGCTGGAAATAGACCGTCGCGTTAGTGCCACCGGCTTGCGTAAAGTCTTGGTTAACGGTCACCTGATTGGGGCCGTCAACGCTTGTGATATATGTCGCGTTACCAATACCGACACCCTGCACCTGATAGGACGTATCAAGTCCCGTGGTTGAAGGGATGCCGGTAATGGTACGCGCCGCAGTCGTCCAGTTCCCTGTCGTCGTAACGTATTGGGTGTAGAACTGATAGACCTTGGTCAGCTCACGCCAGTCAGCACGACGCAGCAACTCGTACCCTGTGGCGTTCATCAACGCCAGAATCTGAACTACGTCCTGATTCGAATTGCCTGCCACAAACGTAGGCGTAGGAACGCCCAGTTCATTGGTGACCTGCTGTACAAGATCGAGCATCGTCGTGCTAGACATGGCTTATTCCTCGACTGTTTCCTTGCGCGGCCTACCGGGGCTGCGCTTCATTGTTTCATCAGACCGCGCAGCCAACAACTGCTGCATCTGCGCCCTGAGTTCTTCAACTTCATTGCGGGTCTTTTCCAATTCAATGCTGCTTTCGCTGCGATTTTTGCGATCCAAATACGCCTTGGCACGCTCACGCAAACCAGTCGCACCCATGCCAATACGCTGCAATTGAGCGTCCGAGGCACGCGCCACTTGCTCAACAGTCTGAAAGCGCAAAATCTGCAATTCTTCAATCTGTCCAACAGACAGTTCTTCGGGAGCATCTTCGCGCCATTGCTTCAAAAGGGTTCCAATGACGGGGCCATCTTCGTTCTGCATCTGGAAATGCAACCACTGGCGCGGGAAGCGAGCCTTGTGATTGTCATTTACCGGCTGATCGAAAATGTTGTTTTTATCGCCAGGTACTTCAATCTTGATAAACGGCTTGCCCTTGAAGTCACCTTCTTGGCAAATGTAAAACCGAACATCAAGAAACGAATCAGCATTGTGCGTATCACTGTCGAGCATGATTTTCTATCCTGTGGGGATGTTAAGACTTGGAACCCTGTTGGGTAATCCAAACCGTGTTTGAAATTGCTATAAACGTAGTCGTCTTAGCCGTCGGAATCGATCCTGAAGAAGTTCCATTGATGGTGACAACAGTGGACTCAGCAGGGTAAACCGACACCGTGTTTGCGCCATCATTGGCAACCCAAATCGTCGAACCCATCTCACACGGTGGCAACAGAACGCCAGTTCCCGCAGCCGCCGTAGCGATTAGGTTGTAAACCGCAGTCAAACGCAACGCATCCGATCTAGTCGAACCCGTTGCGGTCAACGAACCGGCCCCATTACCACACACGGCAACCGAGGCCAATCCGTTAATTCCGGCGCCAAGTACCTGAGAGGGACGCGACATTACGCGCCCAGCAAAGATACCCAAGTCGTCGGGCTCGTACCGACAAAGAAACGACGCTTAGTGGTCGCAATCGTCACCGATGCATTGCCGTCAATTGTCGAGCCGGTCTGCGGGTACACGGTCAACGTGCTTGCGCCGTCGTTAGCAACCAACATCTGTGCGCCAGCTTCAGCGGTCGGCAGCTTAACGCCAGTGCTTGAAGCGGCAGTGCTGACTACGTTCCACGAATCGCTCAAAGCCAAAGCGTCAGCGGCAGTAGAACCCGTAGCGGTTTTAGCAGTGGCAACCGTACCGGCAATAAACTGAGCCGAACCGCCAGACTGACCCGAACCCTGAATGCGTGATGGAAAAGGCATTTAAACTCTCCTGTGTTGAACATAAAACGCTGCGTTCTCGTCGTTGGAATCAGTCCAAACGATTTCATACGCCGAGAACTTCTTTACCCACCAACTGTGCGGGTAAACCGACAAATGCAACGGCATTCCAATCAATTCGCCCATCGCATCTGGCACTAAACTTATCTGAAAATACGCAGAATCCACGCAGTCCATGACGTTCTTGATGACATCATCGACCTGATGCGTCGGGATATGCTCCATAACGTCCGTACAGTATCCTACGTCGCCTTTAAGCGTCATGGGGCGTGATAGGTCGGCTACAAAAAACGGCAGCCGTATAGAGGCACTGACAGCGTTGTCGGCAAAATCAACCAAAAACACTTTTGCGCCTGTCAGGTTGTGAATCTGCTGACCGCCGCGACCTGTTCCGCAACCAAAGTCAATGACAACGGTGTTTTGGTCAATTTTGGCGACTTTGATTGCTTCCTGTGCCGCAAGTTCACCTGGCGACATCGTGCGGTACTCAGGGAAGTTCCACATCGCTTTGTATTTGTCGGCCTCAGTCTTAGGCGCAGGGTTGGCCCTCATGTTGCGGTAAACCGCCATGATTAGACCGTCAGCGTCCAGCGTGATGATGCACTCGCGGTCGAGTAGATTGTTGCACACGGCAGGGAACAACTCAGCCTGCCGAGCCATCGCAAGCGAACTGGTGAACGTCTCGCCATCTAGCGTGA
>Ga0114978_10002678_pt1 | contig 14664 bp, 22 predicted proteins | sample S_140212_EF_Meta_FD_87027 | JGI IMG/M metagenome (GOLD analysis project Ga0114978, IMG submission 87027) | Freshwater microbial communities from Lake Simoncouche, Canada to study carbon cycling - S_140212_EF_MetaG | ecosystem: Environmental > Aquatic > Freshwater > Lake | place: Lake... | reverse complement strand
TTATTGTATTGATTGGATTCGTACCAGCTCTTGGGATCAGTCCAGTTGAACAATCGAAATTCGTTAAACATTCCAAATATCTCGGTAGGTTTAACAAACTGTACATCGGGTCCTACCCAGAGTATATTGCAAGGTTCCTTGTGCCAAAGATCATAAGTCCTATCGTTGTTTAAGGGCATGGCTTCGTTGATGTGTTCGATATCTTCATCGAACAAGATATATTCCCAATCACCACCAAGAAAATGTCTTGCGCTGGCCAGGCTTTCTAAGCAGAGTTGGCGATAGAGGTCGTAGATATCGCCTTCGTCTTTAGTATCTTTCCAGACCCATTTTGTGCTTTTGATCCTGCGGTGGGCACATAACACGTAGTTTTTTACATTTGTCATTGATTAATTCGCCTAAGTTATTAGTATTATACATACTCATAGTTGATCGTGTCAAGGTTTACTCTAAATATAAAGGCACCGTTTCTAATATGGAATCGTTTAGCAGTTTCCGTGGGCGGACTGAGAGTGACGAATCGTTTTATAAAAGGTAATTCTTCTCGGACAAAGGCTAGTCCTTCACGCAATAGCTGTTGGCCCGCACCCATCTTATAACTCCATATAGTGTAGAATACCACAGTGTCGGGTTCGTCGGAGCAGTCGGCTAATAGTTCATCTTCTGTGCTGGGTACTCCTTTGCATAGTTTAGCACAGAAGATAGCCATCACTGAACCATCTTCTTGTTGTAATGCTACTACTTTTTTGTTCTGTCCGAACCTTATGTCTGCGGGTATATGGGGGCGAACCGGATCATCTTTGATGTAGGTAGCCAAGGGGTCTGCTATATTTTGTATAGTGTAAATCATGGTTCACGTTGAGTTACCAGTATTTATAATAACGGTAGAAAACTCTAACTCAACGTGGTAATTCTAAGACCAAAGTGCCTTATCAGTAGTGGCTAGTCCGTCATATCTCTCAGGCTGTAAAGGATGTGTTAGGTTAAACGGATTCCTACGTTTGAAGGAACTCATACGTATACGATTTAGTATCTTACTGACACGGTCCGACTCACTATCGGGCACTTCTAGATTTTCTAGTAATTGATCCGTTGTAACAAAACTCATTTTTGAACAGATACTCATTAGTATAATGTCAAACTCTAGGTAACTAAACCCAAACTGATCCTCATCTCCATTGCTGATACCTAATCCATCCGTTGGTGTGGCAAACACCGTGCTGGCAGGTACTCCGTAGACCTCGGCTAACTTGGGCACTTCCCAACTCTTGTTGAGACTTTGGATGGGTGCCAGATCGCCTACATCACCATGCAAGGTCCAGAAACCCGCGGCTAGTTCACTGAAGTTATCTGTACTGCCTACAAGTCCACCCCGGGCACTGGCTTCATTATATATGGTCATCATACGTAGTCTTACACGTAGATTGCCCCTGCGTAGTGCTTGATCCGCATTCATGATCTTGGGATCATGCTGGGCCACACTCTTTAACAGTGCGTCATATGATGCAGTGAGATCTACATGTTTATGTTCTAATCCCAATGCGCGACACGCTTCTATGCCGCGTTCAGTCTCGGACTTTTTCTGATGTATAGGCATAGTAACTCCTACAACATTCCACCCTGCTGACTTAAATAAGGCTGCTGTTAGTGCGCTGTCTACGCCGCCACTCATGCCTAATGCTACAGTGTTTATATTGTATTTGGCTTTGTAGTCGCGTAGTCCTAATATGAGCTTTCGGCCGATGTCGTCGAGACTGTTGATATCTACGTAGATGTTTCTTTCCACAAGATCCTCTAGTTGGGCATCAAACCAAGGAGTTAAAGGTTGCATTGTATCTTGACGGCTGTATTGAAGTATTTGATCTTTGATTGACATAAGTTCCTCTTGTTTGTATTTACAATCCCCTAGTAGTCACTGTAGTGATCTTGAATCCCAAACGATCCGCGGCATAGAACATAAGCCGTCCTGTTTCGCTTAAAATACTTGTAGAATAGCATCCTAGTATATAATCCCTATACTGGATCTTATACATATTACCCAGTAAGGTAAACACATGAGGGCGGCAGTAGAAATTGTCTATTCCCTCAGACAAAGGTTTAGTGGTATAGATGGTATCGCTATCTCTAGGAACATACTTTTCCAATGATAGGAAATCGTTCCATTGCCATTCCGAGACTTGGTTAGTAGCATACATGACCCAATCTATCGGCTGCCGATCCATATAGATTATCTCATCTAGTCGTATGCTGATGTCTTCAAATCCTCTGTCAGACGAGATAATTTCTACTGGAGAGAATAGCGTGTACAGCTTAGGATCTCTTGTAGTGGCTATGACTAAGTTCATCAATGGTGCTCTATAGGGTGTGGACTGCCTGCGTTAAAGAATTTTTCTTCGTTGGGTCTTCCATATCTATCAAACAGCAGATTTAATTGATCCCATGGCAGAGAATTAAAATCTACACTTGTATGGAAGTTAGGTCTGATGGCAGTCATGGTATTATAGTCTCTATCACCTTGCGATCGAACAGTGATATGTTTAAGGTCGATATATTTTCGTAGCAGATAATGATTGTTATGGAATCTATCTATGGAATCGATCAGTTTAGAAGTATTGTAGTATTCTACATCATTCCTGAAACTATATCTATTGGCCATGATGTCATTGGTAAAGGAAGTGGATCTATAATAGAAATCATCCACGTAAGCAAATCCGTCTTCCACTGGATTCCTATCATGCACTCCCTTAGATTCTATCTCGTACTCCCTACAAGGCTCCCACGTAGCCTTTGTGCCTTTGAAGAGGAATATGTCGTGCCTTGTTTCCACTACTTGATCGTAAACAAATCCTTCTTTACGTTCCTGTTGTCGTTTAAGCAGATTGGCCACCTTGGCCAGATATGCTTGATTATAGAATGTAGCTGCTTTCTTTCCAATGGGTTCTAGTATACGATAGTCTATCAACGTCTTGCCATACTGTTGAAATGGTTGCAGGATGACGGAGTCTGTCACTGCTAATACAGACCCGTCATCCTGCGGTATACCCACGTAGTTCCACGTGACAAAATAATAATCTACCTGCTCTGCCTTATCCTGGAAAAATTCAAATAGATATCTACTGGCTATAGGCCAAGTCCTATATTCCCCTGCCAGGATCACTGCTATGCGTTGGAACTGAGCCATGGTTAATGCGGAGTCGCTTCAACCTCACAGGATATGGTCCAATTCTCAAATCGACTGTGTTTGGTAACTGGTACGCCTTCTGCTACCGCGGTATGGACAAAGTTCAATAGTAATTGATTGTAAAGTTCGTCGGGCATAGTCTCACGATCTAATTCGATTTTCATTCAGGGTCCTTATGTTGTAGTTGAGATTCAAGTTCGCGGATACGTAGTTCAAGTTTTCTTGCAAATTTAGACGATACAAATCCAAATCTACGATCAGAGTCAGGTAATAGGGTTTCCCTATCCTTGTGCGCTGGATGTATCTCGGAATATATAAATCGTTCTTCTTTGTCTGTCAACGGTGTTGAGCTCATACTGTATTTAATTAACCTTCGTTGTCTCTGGGTTTATTGCGTAGTTCTCTACACTTCTCCCTTACGTAGGGCGGTATGTCTGGGCTTATCTCAACCCATGTGCAATCGTATCCTCTTCGCTGACTGCCAAAGAAAATCAATACATGATAACATAAGAAAAAACACAATGCCCCAACTATAGTATATCTTATCCAATCTTTCATTAAAATCTCCAATAAGATTCGCTAGATTAAGCTAACATGTCAAATGCACCTTGTATAAGCGAATGTGCATCTTCGTCACTGTCAAATCCTTCTTCGCTAGCAAAGTCAATGCTACTGCTAGAAAAAATATCATCTGTAGCGATATCAACCTTATGCTCAGTAAAGATAGTGGCTAGTTCTTCTGCGGTTTTAGCAGAACCTACATACTCATCGCTTATTTTTACTTGGACTTGACCATTTACAGCATTTAAAAATATAAACAATGGGATTCTAAGTTGATGTTCCAACCGAGCGATATCTATCTCATCCTTAACACCACGACTAGGACTTTCTAGTAAAGACTCTAGACGCTCTTGTACCATTTTTCGTTTACTTTGGAATCCTGTCATGTGTTGCTCCATTTCTTTAGTATAAATTTATTAATTAGGGAAAGTAAGGAGTACTTTAGTCCAACCTGCTACCAGCGTAGGCTTTCACACCCAGCTTCTGCGTCAGTACCTCTGCGGCTGCTTGAGCACCTGCTTCCAGTGTGTCTATGTTCTGGCACCCGAACTGGCTGGGATTCCAAAGTTGAAGTCCACCACTATAACTCTTACTAAAACCCGCCTTCTTCAACGCACGACCCATCTTGGTCGATCCCTTTTCGTGAACTGTAACCCAGGCAAATCCACAAGAATACTGATCACGCCCGCCCAACTTCTCCTGGAAAAACTTGGCTGCCGCTTGATATGCGGCTGTCTTTGCTTCTGCTACTACTTGATCAACGATTGCCTGTTCCATTTTCTTCTCCTGTTATCTAACTGTATAGAACTATTATACGTTAATTGGGAATATTAGTCAACCAAAATATAAGATATGTAAGTCATTGATTTTATTAGGGTTATAGAACTGTAAGATCCTCATTATCTACAAGTACTAGATTAACGGGCTCATTACGCCAAGGTAAAGTGATGGGATTATGGAGTTCTACCGTATATTGTACACGGCCGCCGTATTTTACACGGCTCTCGGAGACTACGCCTTCGAACGCTTGATCGAAGTATTTTCCTGCTACCTGCTCACCATCTTTGATCCAACCCATTTGCTTCTCCTGTTATCTAACTGTATAGAACTATTATACAGGAAATGATAATATCGGTCAACCAAAATATGGGCTATTTAAGTTCATGATCTTTATACTCTTTTACCAGTACTAACATAATTTCAAAGCGATCTTTGGCGTCTTTAAGGCCGGGATGTTTCTCCATGAGTGATTGCAGTTCTTGTTCTTCTAGCATCTTATGTCGTGCCCAGTTCAATATTATTTGTGACTCATGGTCCATACCCACTGTGGCATAACTGGTGTTCAAGTTCATCCAACTATTGCCATCAAATACCTGCACGTCTGTACCCCAAATACGTATCATACCTTGCATAGGATTTGATACATTTTGGTTAACATATGGCAAAGATGTATTGCCCCCGCTAACTACAACTCCGTGATTGCCCATTAAGCCTTTGATCATTTTACTTTCCTAACAGCAAAGCATAATGTTTCGATCTTATATGTCAGTCGATATTTGTGCATATTACCTGACAGAGCATAACATTCAGACTCCGATTCAATATTGTCGACCATAAAGGTTGTAGTATTAACACTACCAGTCAAATGAATGATCAAGATCCAAACTATCATAGATAGGTTTCTGTGACGTCGGTAAACTTAGGATGGTCATTTATACGCAACCAATTACCCCACACATAAGCGGCATCACGATTCAATCCCGAACGATCAGCCACTAGTTCATATATACGGCCACTCCGAGTAACACCACGTTTGGTCACGGGATCATATGTCTCTATTGGAGAACAAACTCTACCTTCGTATCCAGTATATCCAGCGAAATGTATGGTAGGTTCGTCGCCTGGAAAATCTACCCTAAACACAGCCCAATTAGTTAATCTGGTCTCGGGCTCTTGGTCCACTGAGTTTGGTCTCCAGATCGAAGCATTAATGGCCGACGTCTGTATCTTTTCTATATCACTCAACTTTCTCTCCTTCTGTATACTTTTTTCATTTTAAGTTGCTGCCAAAGTAATTATAAATTCGTTGATTATGTTATTCATTGAATACCTCCCACTTATTAAATTCGTAATCCCAATGTCTTGTATCATGTATAATAAGATTAGCACTATATCCTAGTAAACCTACATCTATGTTCAATCCGGCATGATCGCAGTGAATGTTAAGATGTATAGACATTTCAACAATAGTGTTAGTTTTCATAACTTGGAATTCCCAACGCTTGTGCTTAGACAACGATCCGCCAATGTCATATAGACTAGCCCAGCGATCACTGAAAGGATTAGATAATTCAACTTTTAAATTTACTACATTCATCTTAGATATCCTTCACGTTAATAAATCGTGTCACTTCGCCCGTATCTCGATTGACTACATCTAGATTAGGTACTACATCATCTACTAATAGTGCATCACCGATCTCATGGAATCGTACCCAGCTGGTAAATGCACCTACCTTGCCGCGGATGCTGATGAAATCTGTCAAGCTGTCAAATTTTACACCTGTCAGTTCAGTATCAGCTTTCATAAAATCTGTTACGCTAGGACATCCTGTTACTATACAATCAAGAGCAAGTTCCAAGCTACGCCGATGCAATCTTTCAAAATCCACTTTGTCTTTGTCGTTCCATACTGCAAAACTAAACACAGTAAAACTGGTAACTTTCTGTTTGGATAAGAATTCTCGAACCTTTGAAGTGTTACATAGTAGACCTTCATCCCAGGAGGTGATGACTGTTTCTTCTAAATCTAAAAATACTTTAAAAGTTTTAGTGTTCATGCTACGATTATACGCAGAACACGGATTATTGTCAACTAGACAAAGGACGATAAAAAGGCGGAGTCAACCAAATAATTTTCAATTTCTGATTCGTGGATTGGCTTATAGTCTTCATCTATACCAAAGACTAACTTATCCATGACATTTACACGTGAAAGGCTACGTGCCTTACCTTTTAGTTGTCTGTACATGGGATCTTTGGTTATTTTAAATATAAAATCTTTAGCCATTCCTTTAAATCTTCCGGGTTTAACGCCGTCAAATTGTTCTTGTCTATGGTTAATGCCCCAACTTTGGAAGTCGTCTGAATGAAAAAAGCATACGAAATGAGATTTTAAAAAATCATGATCTACTAGGAAGTCAGGATAGTATGCCCGAAAACTCCTTAATGCTTTAAATGGATAATATTGATATTTAAAATTAAAATTAAACCACCATACCCAATCTAGCATATTTTCAAGTTTTATTCCAAACTTATCTGCACTTAATCTATTCATCTCAAATAAACTATGAATATGATTTTGTTCATAGCTAAATCCTTTACTACGACTACGAGCATAGATAGCCAATGTTGTAAGGTTTACAGGTAGCTTAAAAAAATGTGTACCCATAGTCTTCATCGATTTTTCCACCCATTCGGTCATTACTACAGTGCCAGCACCGTCGCCGGTAATAAAGATATCGGATCCAAAGACATCAACAAATCGTGTAGTTGGAAATATATCAAAATGCGGTAATAATATCTTAGAGAAGAAATCCGAGTATTCATATATGCTATCAGTAGACATGTATATGTGTATCCGACGGGCTGCTTCTTTTACGCCTAGCAAATGTATAAAACTGCACACTATAATCGTGGAATCAATGCCACCACTATATAAGATAGATATCGGTTTTTGTATAACATCTTGTATACGTAATATTTCCTCTGCTTTACGTAAACAACATTCTTCGTATGAAAATGATGTGTTGAATTTTCCTGGATATAACTGATACTCAGGCATAATGGTATTTAATAGCGGCGCATCGATTGATCCCGTACGATCAAAGGGTAAAGAATTTTGATGGCCTATAGTTTTAGCCATATCCTTATAAAACTTTAATTGGCTGTTCGAATCAGGCATACCACTCATAGTTGATGACAATAGTTTTTTCATTTAACAATTACATAGCATTAGTAATAGATAATATTTTATATTGCGGTATTTGTGTTCTTATAACTTCAACCTCTTTAAGAGATCCAGCATGTACAATCTTTTTACAGAAGTGGTGGAAGAATATAATGCTTTTCATACACACATCATTACGGTAATCTTCTATTAAATTTTGCTCTTTAGCTAATAGATCTAAATCTATATCGTAGGTTTGAGCTAACGTCTTCCAATATAGAGTCGAACTTATCTCAAATCTATCGTTAAGGAAAGGAGGTCTCATAATTGTATTTGCTCTGATTTGCTCGATAGTTAGACATAAGAATCTTAATGCATTTAATCTAGCTTGTATGAGATGAAACATAATATTAGATTCGTCTAATTCGAACTTTTGTTTCGGGGATACTGTTACTTGGCAATCCGTCAATCGGATATCTTGTCTAATAAAATTTAGTAGATCCGGTCGATCATCCTGTGCTAGATTCTTGTTATGCTCTATAGTAGTTAGTAAATATGTATACATACACATTTTATTTATGACGGTATTATCGATTAAATTAAAAACATCTGAATTATATGGATAAAAAGGATGGTGCCCCGGGAGAGACTCGAACTCTCAAAAAACCAGTACCTTAAACTGGCGTGTCTACCAAATTCCACCACCGGGGTATTTTATGGCCGGCTCTGAGGGATTCGAACCCCCGACTTCCTGTGTCGAAGACAGGCACTCTAAATCCGCTGAGTTAAGAAACGAGAAATTTATGATATGTAATTGGTAGTCGGTGTTGGTAACGATCCAACCTGTCAGCCTTATCAAGACTGCACTAATCCATCTCAGTTAACCGACCCTTGTTTGGTACCTGGGACTGGCCTGCCCGGCTGGAATCGAACCAGCGACCCACAGCTTAGAAGGCTGTTGTTCTATCCACTGAACTACGGGCAGATTAATCGTTCCACTTGCCTTCTTGGATCTCAAACAATGCGGATAAGGTACTATCCAGATGATCTGTAGTACCGTTGGCTCTGTCGCTGGCTTTGTTTTCAACTTCCATCTGTCGGGCCCGAGCGGCAGCATACAATACTAGATCAAACTGGCTCCCACCCACATTCTTGACGCATTTTTCTCTATCAAATAACTGAGCACGACTTTTAATAACAACGGCTGCCATATTGTATCCTTTAAAGTTAAAAACATATTATAGCAGATAATCTGCCGGGGGTCAAACGCATTGGGGTGACTAACGGGTATCGATCCCGTGCTATAACTTTCACAGAGTTAGGTGCTTCCATTACACCATAGTCACTGTTGTGATTGGTCGGGGTGGCAGGATTCGAACCTGCGGCCTCCTGCTCCCAAAGCAGGCCGTCTAGCCAGACTGACATACACCCCGTATTACTGGTGCCCCAAGGGAGACTTGAACTCCCACGCTTTTCAGCACATGCTCCTAAGGCATGCGTGTCTGCCAATTCCACCATCAGGGCATAAAACTTGGAGCGGAATATCAGAATCGAACTGATGACTGGAGTTTGGAAAACTCTGATTTTACCATTAAACTAATCCCGCATTATACTATGTCACAACGTTATACAGATACACACTATAGCGATCTAGCAGACTGGTGCCAACCGATCGCCGCCTACTACCGCATGTAGCCTCAGACGATAGTGTGTATGTGTATAACGTCAAATTATTAAAGATCGTTTTGTTACTGTATGCAAACATTATAGTGTCATCGCTGATATATTGTCAACTACTTTTTACTGGTAGTGGGGATGGAATCGAACCACCTACCTCTAGGTTATGAGCCTAACAAGCTGCCAATGCTCTACCCCGCAATAACTTGGTGGAGGATAACGGGATCGAACCGATGACCTACGGCTTGCAAAGCCGCCGCTCTCCCATCTGAGCTAATCCCCCAAATTTATTCTGGTGCCCCTTGACAGAATCGAACTGCCAATTGATGATTACAAATCAACTGTTATACCATTTAACTAAAAGGGCGTAAAATTTAAACTGGCTCCGACCCCTGGAATCGAACCAGGCTTCAAGGATTAACAGTCCTCTGCCCACACCGTGTTTGCTTCGTCGGATTAATTCTACAGCATCACTATTTATTTGTCAACCTAATAGTGTCCTACATAATTGGTCCGTTACCATTACGGAATCCAATCTCTCCTCCTTCATATATGATACGTTTTACAACATCTTCAAACAAGATCGGAGCAAAGTCCGGAGTCTGTTCTACACATACACACTGGTATCTAGGATCAACTTCTGATCCTTTCATCACACGGTTCTCATGAAGATGACCGTGTATATTACAACCAAACCTACCAAGGCTTTCTTCGTGGACTGGAATATGACTTAAAATAAGTCCATTCATAACGTGATAACCACGTATGTCACGAAAATGCTCCGCATAGTCCTTTAATTTAAAGATGTCATGGTTGCCTTTTATTAAAACCTTATCACCGTTAAGTCTTTTTAATAAACCCAACGACTTGCGATTGATAACAACGTCACCTAAATGATATACCTTGTCTTTGGGCGTTACACGTTCGTTCCAGGCCTTGATCATAAACTCATCCATCTCTTCAGCTGTGTCAAAGGGCCTTAACTTACTTGTACCGTCCCTACGTAAAAAGTCGCATATACCCTGATGTCCAAAGTGGGTATCGCTAATTAAAAATGTAGCTGGCATATCAATTCCTTATTTCTAATGTGCTATTATACGGTTTTACAGTTTATCTGTCAATCGAAACATAAGTTATTGATTATTAAGGATTACTTGATTAATAAAATCTACTAATCTTAGTCAATCCAAATTCTCTCCTGCGACCGTACCATATCAATTCTATAAATGTATTGAAGTCCACTGTAGGATCCTCATCCGACGGATAATCAAAGCTGATATCCACAGACTTGCATAGATCCTTGTCTTCTAATAAGTAACCCAGTATGTCATAGTTGAACTTACGCACTATGGGATAAAAGGGTATTTTGTCGTATTCGCACACTCTCAAACGCTGTAGCTCTATTAGTTCATCTACCAACAATGCTGGTAGATTGAAAGTGTATAAGTATTCCTTGACTAATTCAAACGTGCTATCATATTTCTTTTCTGCATACATTTTCATGCGTGTGGTCTGCATGAGATTCCATCCAAAGATATTGATGTTGTTGACACCAGGATGGTTGATGGCGCCTTCCTGTGTCCACTTGTTAAAGTAGGATCTAATATCTGTCTGTTCCTGTTTAAACCAAGGATCATTCTTTACCAGTCCATATAATCCCTCATAGAACTGCTGATAACTTATGTCAGCATACTTACGCAGGAATCGCGATATGTAACTGGTAGTGCCCGATAAGTGGAAGGTGTAGATGAACCAATTAAATACCTGTGCATCCAACATCTCATCTGCTGGTAAAGTACTAGTACTAATTACTACCCTAACGCCTTCCGGAATATCTTCGTCCCCGCTATTACTGAGATAATCATATACCAGTGCGGACTCTAATCGATACTGTTCACGCTGTCTAAGATTCATCTCTGCATTTTCCAATAACTGCGACTGATATATGTCTATGCCATGATGGTTACCAGCTTCAAACAATCGCCAGAAGTTATTCTTCCACGTGTATAGTGTTTCGCCTGGCAGGCCCAATATCAGTTCTGTGTTGACTGGTACTTGTTCTTTCTCACAGAGATGGAATAGTTCTTCGATCTTATTCATCTCCATATTCTTACGCTTGATGATGGTCAATACATTATCATTTAATGTTTGGACACTGGCTGTCAACGCAGGAGCACGTATCTTAGCGTCGATCCATTTTTTAGCCATACCCACCACATCTTCTTTCTTGTTCTTAGCCCAAGTTAGATTAAACACTTTAGGCCAACCTGTGGTCTTTACAGAGTCAATGATCTTGTCTATTATCAAACTATCGCGCTCTATGAACATGCCAAAGTTAGCATCTGCTATGTACAATGCTCCACAGTGATTTCGGGATACCCATTCTAACTCTGCGAATACCTTTTCAAGATTAAACTTCTTGACCTTGTTATAGGTCAGCGAACCCCAATCACAGAAGGTACATTGGAAGGGACAACCCCTATTAGTCTCTAATGTAGCACTCCATTCTATCTCAGGATGGTCACGGACCAATTGATCGAAGAATCCTGTTAGATATGGACTGGGTATATCATCTAATCTTTCTATACGGGTGCTACTGCCTGTATCAACTACAAGACCCCCGTCATTTATCAGTAGTCCTGGTATGTGTCTATAATCGCTGGCATAGCTGGAGAGTATCTTGAGAAAAGTTTCTTCTCCTTCCATCTTGACCACTATATCCATGAAAGGGTTCTGTTTGAATAGATCCTTTCGTTCTATAGCTACTTCGGGTCCGCCGAATATAGTCAGACACTGTGGATTTAATTCTTTAACCCTGCGGGCCAAAGCGTAATTGTAATTTCGATTCCACACATAGGTACTGAAGGCCAACACATCATGCTGGGCTAGTATCTCTGCTGTGGACTCTATAGGATCGCGACGGAATACTATGTGTCCCGGGGCGAAGTTATCTATTACTGTTTGATCCCTACTGGCATAGGCCCACAGTACTCCCATACTGTAGGGAAGATAATAGGCGTTAGCAGTCTTTGGACCAAATCTAAAATTTGGTTGCACGAATCCGATTTTGTGGGTCATGTCATTATTTATTGGTAAGTTATAAGTCTCTTAAATATACATATGATATTAATCGACCTACATCAAAATTTTAATCTAACACTGTCAATACATCTTGGAACTCACTTATATCCCGGTGAGTATCAGATAATGAAATGTCAGGACGCAACAAGTGCAGCCCTGAAATATAGAGACTATCCAGATAAGAAGATAGTCATACTGAATTGGTTACCATGGATAACTGACATAGTCGATTATTCATGGGCAGATCTCTGCATATTTTTCACTACTGAACTATTAGAGAATCGCGACATAGAAGATCTCGAACAAAAGATATTAGCACAATATAACGTAGTCAACTTCCTAATGGTCTGTGCTGGCACTAAAGACACATCTGACAAGAATCTCAAAACAGATCCCAGGATCTACTATAAAAATCCCGAGACATTCTCCAAGGTAGTATGTGCTAATCCTTTATATATAAAAAATAAAGAATCAAATACAAAGATGTTTGACGCTCTGTTGGGTGTTCCTAAATTACCTAGACAATATATCTTTGAAAAAATAAAACGCTATGATCTAATGGACCAAGGGTTAATCAGTATACATCCCATGTATGAAGGATGGAACGGAAATGGTCCATGGGCATTTGATGTTTTTTATTCTCCTACCGGTATCGGTATGCCTAACTATCAGAGTCCCGAGTTAGAGCACTTGGAAGAGGACGATCTCAAAGATCTTAAAAAATCTTCGGAAAGCGGCCAAGTCTATTTTAGCGGTGCTATGATACCCAGACTGATGCCCACTTGCCATGAGTTAAACGACAGCTATAATCTCGGACTGGATGACAGATTCGATCAAGATCGATATAGGATAAGACATTTACACGAAATCCGATCAACGGCAAGTCAAATCATTCCCCGTAAAATCTATGATACATCATGGTACTCTATAGTAAGCGAGACCTATGCCTGTGATACCATGTTAAGCGAAAAGATCGCCAAGTGTCTTCTAGCACGACGAGTGTTCGTACTGTTCGGTAATCATGATCACTTCGGGGCACTGACCGATAGGGGCTTTAAACGTTTTAGTTTATCAGACTTGAGACAGTGGGAGGGTTATGATCACCATCCCACTGTAGAGAGACGTTTCCTGGAAACTTGGAATTATTTTACTGAACTAATTAAATTAGATCCGCATGCGGTATACGAAGAAGCTCAAGAAGTACTGGATCATAACTTCCGTATTATAACTGATATTAAGACTCCTATGCACAAGTTGGCCATATGGCTACATGCACAAATACAGGGTCGCGACCTTTAAAACAGGTAAATACTGTTAATAAAGGAGCACTACTATGCTTAGAATAACTAGGATGTGGGTAAGAACAAACATAGAAACGCCGTTTTTCGCTGATACGACACCCGAATTTGTAGAGTATGCGAATATCAACTATAGGGACACAGGTAAAAGATCTACCGTCATTCGTACACTTAGTGACGATGGACTTACAATGACTCAAATAATGGATTTCGCAAGTAGCGAGACTTTCGCTGAATGGTGTAATGATCCAATTGTTAAAGCATGGCTAGAAGCAAGAGCAGAGTATCAGTCTGCGAATGGTATAACAATTTTATCTACGCAACAAGAAACAATCTAACAATATAATTGGCGGAGAGTAAGAGATTCGAACTCTTGGACCCACTTACGTGAGCCGACAGGTTAGCAACCTGCTGCCTTCGACCACTCGGCCAACTCTCCTAATACTTGGTGCGACTGGCCGGAATCGAACCGGCACGCCCTTCAGCGAGAGATTTTAAGTCTCTTGTGTCTACCTATTTCACCACAGTCGCAATTTTAAACTCGTTCTCGTTTTACACGACCAATTCGGCTAGCTTTATTCCAATCATAAGCAACTCCGTCTGGACACTTACCATCTACTACAGAGTCAACTCCGAATCGGCCAACTACTTCGAGATCAGGACCTTTGATAGTTACAAAAGTGCCTAACAACTTAGCAAACAACATTGCTTCGTTTAGGGTGATAAATCTTTCTACTTCTTTGTCATTACATATAACTTTATACATGCTGTTATTATACTCTCTATATACGCTGTTGTCAACAACTATTTTAATTACTTGGCGGTCTCAACGAGAATCGAACTCGTCCCTACGGCGTGACAGGCCATTATACTAACCGATATACTATGAGACCAACTTGGCGTACCCCCAGAGACTC
>Ga0114978_10002677_pt1 | contig 14667 bp, 15 predicted proteins | sample S_140212_EF_Meta_FD_87027 | JGI IMG/M metagenome (GOLD analysis project Ga0114978, IMG submission 87027) | Freshwater microbial communities from Lake Simoncouche, Canada to study carbon cycling - S_140212_EF_MetaG | ecosystem: Environmental > Aquatic > Freshwater > Lake | place: Lake... | reverse complement strand
TTTTATGTTTTATGTTTTATGTTTTATGTTTTATGAAAATTATAGATTTATAGATTTACTGTTAAAATTCTCGAATTATATATGCAAATATTTAGCAAAATTATTTTTTACTTGTACTATGTATATTATATATATATATATATATATATATTATAGTTATACTGTTATAAAATGAAGCATCGGAAAGTTTCTAGAGGACGAAGAGTGTCCATTGGGAAAGGTATTCGTAATCGTAATGGTAATGGCAATAGTAAATTTAAAACACGACATCGTAAAATGAGAGGCGGTGCTGGTAGCGTGCAACAATTTGATTGTAAAGATGCTGATTCGCGTGTAGGAGGACTTTACGCTGATCACACATATAAAATGCATGCGGCTGAGGAAGTCGCCGCTGGTGCACCGAATATAACCCCCATAAAACAGGAGAACGGTACACATGTGAATACTGTATATGTTGGTAATATGATGCAAATGGGTATTTTTAACAGACGTTCGGCTTTAAAACGCATTTTTAGTCGACAGCATAAACACCTTATTGAAATGGGGTTAATTCAAGTTATTAAAGATAGCCAAAATTGTAGCGGCGGTGTTGAATGCTCCCATCATTTTTATGGCAGTGCTAATAAAATTATTCACACTGAAACGAAATATGGATTTTTTGGACAATTCGACGATAAAGGTGTAAAAAATGGTTGTGGTTTATGTTATGACGTGAGTGAACCAAGCAAGGGGCGAATTTTTATAGGCTACTGGATGAATGGATTAATGAATGGATTGGGGATAGAAGTAGATTTCATATATGATGCTATCAGTGGAAATTATACACTCGTTGGAATATATTATGGACACTTTCTGTACGGGAAGCGTTCTGGGTTTGGTATATATTATAAATTTGACACTGATGCGATTAAAACTTTTTTTCATACTGATGGCGGTGGGATGTGTATATTAAAAGATAAATCATTTCAAGACGATAATTTAAAAAAAAAATTTGAGGTAAAATGCGCATCAACTTTAACTATAGATGGTACCACCTTATTATTAGATGTTTCTGAATTTAAGGAATTGTTTTTTACTCAACTTACAACTGTTATTGATGAGGCTTTGTCAAAGGTTGAACTCCACGGAAAAAAAGAATTTGCTATTTTTAGAAATTATGTAGCAATATATAAAAATTTTGTTGATTTTTGCGAGGGCAAATTAGAAGAAGCATTACGCGAATACGATCAAAAAGCAAATAAAGATAAAATCGCTGCGGCACAAAAAGCAAGTGAAAAAATAGAACTTTTGAAAAAAGCAAATGAATTATTGCATATCGGATATGTTAGTGGTAAGGTTGTAGATCCCGATGAACTACAGGAATCCGAGTATAAAAAAACAGAATGCGTAACCCTATTGAATAGATTAGAGTATGACCTAAAATCTCCTGAAGATAAAGCAAAAGAGACTGAAGAGGCGAACAAAGCAAAACTAAATGAACATGATGCCCTTGTAGAAGCAAACGAAAGGTTGAAGAAACTAGAAACTGAGCTTAGAATTTTACACAATGCGGGCGTTTCTCACGAAACTCGCAACAGAACGAGTGACTCTCCAAGTTATAAAGATAAAGATACTTCTTCTTCTAAAGGTGTTAACAGCCCCAGCCTCAGCCAAATATTGGGACGACGTCTTAGGTGGACTAGGTCGAATAGGTCCAGTAGTGGTGGCAAACTTACGCGTAAAAATAGGAGGACGGGTAAGCGGAGTATGAGAAGAAAGAGTCGTCGTCATCATCGTCATCATCATCATCATCGCCACCATCACCATTGATTTTTATTAAAGGTGTAATATATATATTATTGGACTCAATGGACTCATTGGACTCATTTTATTGATATATCGACACATTGATTGATATATCAATTCGGTGTAATACGAGAATGGTACGACTAGAATGGTACGACTAGAATGGTACGGCGTGGTGGGTGTTGTTATGACGTAATGACAATGAATAAGAATAAGAATAAGAAAAAGAATAAGAATAAGAATAAGAAAAAAAGTGAATGCCGGCGGTAGGTTTCGATCCTACGTCCTCCCCGTTATGAGCGGATAACCAACCCTCTGTCGGACCATTGCGGGTCGAAAGTGGCGAAGGTTGGGGTTTTAGGCGCTCTTCCGCTGAGCTACGCCGGCTTGGCTACGTTTTACGTCCAGCTTGACGTTCGGGTTCTGTAAACCTGACAATGATATAGTATACCGGAAGTTGGATTCGAACCAACGACCTCGGAGTTATGAGCCCCGCGCGCTCCCTCTGCGCCATCCCGGTGAAGTGTTGCTGTAGTGACAGCGTGGCGGATTCTGATAAATCCGCAGAATGATAAATACCGGCAACCCGTTTCGATCGAGTGACCTCGTGGTTATGAGCCACGCGCGCTAACCGCTGCGCCATGCCGGTGAAGTGTTGCTCGTGTTTATGGTCGCTCGAGCTATGACCATCGGTTTCTTTAAATCCGACAAATGATAAATACCCCCTACAGGTGTTGATCCTGTTACCTCAGGGTTATGAGCCCTGCGCTACTTCCGATGAGCTAAGGGGGGTGAGTGTTGCTGTGTGTGGATACAGCGTGGCGGATTCTGATAAACCCGCGAATGTGAAATACCGGCAACCCGTTTCGATCGAGTGACCTCGTGGTTATGAGCCACGCGCGCTAACCGCTGCGCCATGCCGGTGAAGTTTTGTGTGTGTGAGACGACATCTTTTGGATGTGATGTTGTTGTCGCCTGCATTACAATATATGGGTTAAAACGAGTTCAATTTTTTGTCAGGATAGTGGAATCCGCCGACCGGCGCAAAAAACGCAGATGGGTCAGCCTACGGTATTAATTGACATGTGTTTAAATAAAAAATAGATAGAAATAGTTAGAGGGTGATAGCGAGAGAGCGAGAGCGAGAGCGAAAGAAAAACACAAAAAGAGAATATAATATTATGTACAGTTTCTTATTTTAAAATATATAGATGTATTTTCGATTAATCTCACGCACCTGTTACGCCTCATGTTTTTATGAGAGACGGATATGTCTTGGGCTTTTGGCTTCTTCATTCATCGTCGGGAATATTTTCCAAAGTGCGAGTGCTTTCGTTCCAGAGTCCGACAAAGTCGCCTGTATCTGAACAGTATGCGTGATTGTCGGTAATCCTTACTGCGATGCGTCTCTCTTGATAGGTTTCAACAAAGTATTCTTCTCCATCGATTGTAATAATGACGGAGTCCTTTTTTGTTGCTTCGCGGGCTTTCTCTGTCTTCGCGACGTATGCGTGTAGGTCGCGGAGAGCATTCATGGCGGAAAGGTACGTCAACTCATTTGCTGTGCCGCATTGGAAATCGTCGATGTGTTGCATGAGAGATTCGACGAGTTTGAGTTGCTGGGAGGGCTGGGAGGGCTGGGAGGACTGGGATGACATTTGACGTTTTGATAATTCGATATAACTATGTATTCACTGCATTCAATATATGGGTGGAAATCTATTTCAATTTCCTTGTAAGAGGGGAAAAAAGTAAATATGGGAAATATGGGAAATAGAAATGCGGGGGGGATGGTGGGGATGGTGGGGGTGGTGGGAAGTTTATAATGATTGACGAAAAAAAGTGGTTTTTAGCTACAAACCACAAACTATTATTATACCGGGGGTACGTTTCGATCGTACGACCTCAGGGTTATGAGCCCTGCGCGCTGCCTCTGCGCTACCCCGGTAGACAGGCGCTGTGTTTAACGTCGCTTAGCTATGACGTCCAACTTCTGTAATGATGGCAAATGAATGATAGTGTGGCGTGACGTGCCACTTTACGGAGAGCTATAAATGTCGAACTCTCGCAAAGGCTACGTTTAGAGGGCGTCGTCAGAGCCGCCGTGGTCCAGCTTGACCGCGTGAGAATAGTTTTACCCCCTACAAGTTTCGATCTTGTGACCCCCGAGTTATGAGCAAGGGTGCTCTGCCGCTGAGCTAAAGGGGTGAGTGTTGCTGTGTGTGTGGTGACAGCGGGGCGGATTCTGTAAACCCGCGAATGTGAAATACCGGAAACTGGATTCGAACCAGTGACCTCGGGGTTATGAGCCCCGCGCGCTAACCTCTGCGCCATCCCGGTGAGTGTTGCTGTGTGTGGTGACAGCGGGGCAGTTCTGATAAACTGCGAATGATAAATGCCGACACAACCGTATCGATCAGGTGACATCGGACTTGCTACGTTTCACGTCCTTAGCTAGACGAGAGCAGGTTCGCACCGCTCTTGCTACGTTTCACGTCCTTAGCTAGACGAGAGCAGGTTCGCACCACTCTTGCTACGTTTCACGTCCTTAGCTAGACCGACCATCTTCTGTAAAGATAGCGAATGATAAATACCGGAGAGGTGATTCGAACACCTGACCTCGGAGTTATGAGCCCCGCGCGCTAACCTCTGCGCCACCCCGGTTACAAGGGTGCTGTATTGACAGCGAGGCAGTTCTGGAAACTGCGAATTGGAAAATACCGACGATACGTTTCGATCGTATGTCCTTGCGGTTATGAGCCGCACGCGCTACCGCTGCGCCACGTCGGTGAAGTGTTGCTGTATTGACAGCGAGGCAGTTCTGATAAACTGCGAATGATAAATACCGGAACTAGGGCTCGAACCTAGGTCCTCGGGATTATGAGTCCCGCGCGCTTCCTCTGCGCCATTCCGGTGAAGTTTTGTGTGTGAGACGACATCTTTTGGAGGTGATGTTGGTGTCGCCTGCATTACAATATATGGATTAAAAAGAGTTCAATTTTTTGTCAGGATAGTGGAATCTGCAGACCGGCGCAAAAAACGACGGAGTGGGTGACGGAGGGTGACGGGGGCAAGAAAATTGAAAATCAAATATGCGGTAAATAAAAAAGTGTTAGTTGAAAACAGCACATGTGTGTGTGTGTGTGTGTAATAGGAAACCGAAACTAATATGGGAGATGATATATGAGATATATAAAATTAATACTACGCATTTCGATAGGAGGTATATATTATATATAATGTATAAAATTGAAATAAATATATGTGTGTCTAAAGTAGTATATGAAAATGAGCAAAGAACATCGTGCTGGTGGTTCGAGGAGTGACGTAGGTGCTACTGCATCCAAGCCTCTCTTAAAGTGGGTAGGAGGAAAAATGCAAATCATGAATGATATTATTGGTACTTTTCCTAAAGGAATAAAGGATTATCATGAGCCATTTATTGGGGGAGGAAGTGTGTTGATTTCGTTTCTGACAAAGGTGAAGGATGGGGCAATAAAATTATCGGGGAAAGTGTACGCCTCCGACTTGAATGCGAACCTGATTTCGTTCTATAAAAATATACAGAGTCGCCCTGAAGAATGTATCGACGAGTTAAGAAAACTTTGCAGCGAATATGGTGCTGCGATTAGTGATGGCGGCGGTGCTGTAAATAGGGATGCCAAGAATGTAGAAGAGGCGTCGACGTCGAAGGAGTCGTATTATTATTGGACGAGGGCGAGATTTAATGCGTTGACGGCGGAGGAGAGGGTACTGCCAAAAGCGGCTGCGATGTTGTTATTTTTGAACAAGACGTGTTTTCGTGGACTATATAGGGAAGGACCGAATGGTTTCAATGTTCCATTTGGGAATAACAAGAATGCGGCGATTATAGATGAGAAGAATATACGATTTGTTTCTGGGCTTATAAAGGATGTTATATTTACGCATTGCTCGTTTGAAAACAATGCGGCGTTGGCTGACGCTGGGACGCGTGGAGCGGGGGATTTTATATATTTTGACCCGCCATATGCTCCTGAGACGGATACGTCGTTTGTGGGATATAATAAGGATGGGTTTGGGATAGAGAGTCACCGGGCTTTGTTTCGGATATGCGGCGAGATGACGAAAAAAGGTGTTAGTATAATGATGAGTAATGCTGATGTGAAATTGGTGAAGGATGCATTTCCGTCGCCGGTGTATGCTACGCGAATCATAAGTTGTCGGCGGGCGATTCATTCGAAGGAGCCGGATTCGCGGACGAACGAGGTGTTGATTACGAATATGGAGTGATGTGGGTTTTGTGGGAGGGCTGGTGATGGGCACACCTACTTACTACCTTGACCTTGATATATCCAAGCGTCGAGGGTTTCGTAATAGTTGGGGTCGTCGCCAAAGAGAACTGCAATTCCGTATTTTTTGTGTCTTCTGCGGAGCAACACCCATTTCTTTTTATCTGAGACGTAGTCTTTCTTTAAGAAGTCCGAAACACAGAATGCGTACTGGATTGTAAAGTTGGTGGGGTCTTCAATAGAGTCTTCGTATTCTTCGATAAAGTCTCGTGCGGTCATAAGCTTTGTGTCGACGCTGCCGCTTTTGTTTTGGTTCTTCTTTTCGAGGATTTTCAAGGTGTACTTGTCGCCGTTACGGAAAAGGTATGCTTCGTCTGGGTGGCGGCACAGCTCTTTATTGAAGAAGTGTTCGAAATATTTTTTGAGACCACCTTGTGTCATGTACACCACACTTTCTGTAGGGCTTGTTTCTTTGATTAGGTAGTAAAAGCTGCCTTCTGTGTTTTTTTCGTAACCAGGAATCGGTTTTCTGGAGAAACCGGCTGCAAGTAGGCGGGTTTCATTTTCGGTTTTTTGCTCGAAAGATTTGCCGGTGACGTTTGTGTTTGCGCCGCCTGCGCCTGTTCCTTTGTTGATGATGGTGGGTGTGGGTGCTGGGGCGGATGCAGGTATCGGATCATCCTGTTCTAGGTTTAGCGTGCTCAGCGCGGTGATGTTTATTTTCTGTTTCAGTTTTTTTGGTTTGGGTGTTGGTGTTGGTGTTGGTGTTGGTGTGGGTGGTGTTGGTGGCGACGTATGTTCGACTTGTTCTTCGATGTTTTCCATGATGATGATGATGCTTATATGTGATATAGCGTGCTATGTCTATTTCAATTTTCTTATTTTATTAATATAGTAAAAGATTAATAAAATGAAAAATGAAAAATGAAAATTTAAAATAGAAAATGAAAATGAAAATGAAAATTGAAAAGCCGTAGGTAGGCAGGGGGGGGGGGGCGAAGTCCCCTGTAAAAAAAGTGTTAGTGATGATGAGACACATAGGTTTAGAGTTTTTAATTACTTACTTGAATTTCGATTAATCTCACGCTTCTGTATTGTCTCATGTTGTTTAATCTTGTTTGGCTTTTACTGGTTGTCCGTTCAGCCACTTGCCCTCGTATTTGACGGTACTTTGTCCGTCTCCGCAAACGCAAACATATGAAAGTCGACCCTCTCCGTCTGGTTTGTTGTCACGCCAGTGTCCTGTGTATTCGTGCCAACACGAGAGAGATTTGAATTTGCCATCTTCGTAAACGTCAACTGGTGTGCGGTATGTTCCGAAACCGGTTCGTTCTCCATGGCGTGTAAGGTGTCCTCTGTAGCTGCTTCCATCAGCGTACTTCACATCCGCTTCATCCCAGTGACGCGGAAAGCCAAACTGAGCACCAAGGAACTTCTTGTTTTCTCTTCTTGTTTTTGTCATATCTTCTCTTCTATTTCCTGTTTTCATCATTGTTCCGTATGTACTGTGATGGTGGGGGATATGGGGTTTTGTTTTTCTGAGTCTTCTGAGTCACTGTATTCTATTTTGAAGATTATTTCAATTTCAATTTTCTAGCGGCGTGGTGCAAAAATGGGAAGAGAAGAAAATAGAAAGTTATATTATGGATGACGCGTGATAGCCTCCTTTTTTTGTGGATACAGTTGTATTATATATTACAGTAACTATATTTTTTTTCTAAACTATATTACAAAAAGTTGAAAATTTCTATTTTGAATTACCAAACGATTTTCGATTAATCTCACGCATCTGTTGCATCTCATGTGTTTAATAGAGATGGAGATGAAGTGTTTGCAAAGTAAAGAAGGGGTGCGCGGAGGTGTGGCGGACGTCGCGGAAGGATATTAAAAAAAGTGTTAGGGATGATGAGACACATATATATAGAGTTGCTGCTTACCTGTTATTGAATTTGAATTCTTTCTCTCTTTTCTCTCTTTTCTCTCCTTTCTCTCGTTTCTCTCGTTTCTATTATCAACGTTGGTGTCACTTTCAATTGAATACTTGCCAAAGAGCTACCAGTCTTTTTTCCTTCGTGTCGATGTAGATTTGCCAGCATGTTGTCTTCTTTGTTTCTTTGTCAACATCCAGCATGCTGTAAACATTCTTGCCAAGACTTGCGGTAACAACGTCGGTGATGTGAATTTTGTATGAACGTTGCGTGTCAACGCGTGGGGATGATATTTGAATACATGCAGAAGTGGAAACAACGTTGCGAAACTCGCGTGCCAAGGTGTTGTCATCTCGAACCGATGACATGATTATTGAAACAATCAAAGATTTTTTTATGTGTCCTGTAACTGACATAATCTCCGTGAATTGGTCGTCACTTAGATTGACTAACACAGGAACGCGCTTGTGCGGTGCCTCTGCAGCTTTGAGGTCTTTCTTGACGACATTTTCGAGCCCTTGTTCTGCGACCATGCGAGCGATGTTGATTGCGATTTCCTCTTGCTTTTCGACGCGTGAGAATGTTACTGCGTTCGTGTAGACCTCCACGGCTTTGTATCCAGCGATGTGACCGACATTTCCAAACAAGCGAGCCATTGTTTGGTATGCTTCCGCGGCACAGGCGATAGGAGGGATGATGCCGTAGTCAAACATGAAGCCGTCGTGAACTCCTTCTTCTGGACCGCACTGGAATGTAACACCGCGCTCAACGCAGTAGAATCCGGTGATTGCGAGAGGGAAACGAGCCCAGTTGTTTTCCTTGTAGAGTTTCGCGAGTTGTGTGTTGAACTCTGTAGGAACTTGTCCATTTTCGACGGTGAGGTAGCATCGCAGGTCGATGGGTTCGTGGTCGGGTACGAGGATTTCTTTGCGTTCACCGTTGATAATGATGACGACGAATCCGTGTTCTTTGTGAAGGAAATCGGCGATGACGTCATGTGTGATTTTTGCGATAGAACCGGGTATGAAAGCACGCATGCCCGGCTTGACGAGTTTCTCTGCATTGGTTTCGATCACGCGCTTCACGTATTCTGGAGCAGAACCGACAAAGTTGATTTCGCAGCGCGTTGCACTCCTCAGACCGCGGTAGCAATCTGGATGAGTTTGGAGATAGGGGAGAACGCTGAGGCTCTTGTATTTTGACATGACGGAGTCGAATGTCGCACTGACGAGTGTGACTTGGTTGATGATACGCATCGCGAGGATGTTTTCGTATTTTGACCAAAGGTTGATGCTGTTGTCAGCCTCGTCAATCCAGATGTTGATTTTCTTCGTGAACATGGGGCATGCTGCCAGACGTTCAAGAGTTTGCAACAAGTAGCGAAGACGCGTGGCGTGGGCACAGATGACGACCATTTCAATTTCACCCAAGAGGCGAAACGCGAGGTCGACTGGAGTAATGTTGCTTTCCTTTGTCCCCGATGTCCAGCTGAAGACATTTCCTTTGATGCATGCGTCATTTGCACCGGCTTCGCTTTCGGTTGCGAGGTCTTTGGTCATGCGGGTCTTGGTTTGTTCCACGAGAAGTTTGCTGTTGGCTGAAATAATGATGTTAATGTCGACGGGGTCAAACAACTCACCTAATTTGTGTTCCTTGATAAGCTCCTCCATTTTGCGTGTCTTTCCACTCTGGGCGGGAAGATAGAGGCACTTGCACTTTGATTGTTCTGATCCCATATTGTATACGTAGTTGGTGTTTGCTTGAAGCTACATTCAATCTTACTGCAAAAATCCATTTCAATTTTCTCGCCGAGTAGTTAAAAATGTAAAACGGGGGCAAAAACATATAGCGATATAGCGATATAGCGAGGCACTGTGCTACTGGGCAATCTGGAAGAGGCTATGCGCTTCGCCTACGCGCGGACAATCTTTTTCCCCGATGGCGGGAAACCCTCTATATATAGGAATCAAGAAATGAGTGACAAATTGAGAAATGGGTGATGAAAAAAAGTGTTAGAACATAGACACATACATACGCGGCGTGCTTACCTGTTATTTTCCTGCTTGAAGTGGGGTGAGACGTTGTCGCGTTTACATGTAGCGACCAAATTTGCAATTGGCGGAAGGTGGCACGTAGCGTGTTGGGCGGGGGGTACCGACGACTGTTTGGGGTCGCTCGATTTGCACCATGCATTCTGGTGATTTGCCGCTGTTGTTGAAAGCTCGTGAGAGCCACTCCTGAGCATTGGTGTATTCGATGCCTTCGAAGAGAAGTGTTGTCTTGCTCTTTTTGATGCCGCCGGTGTATTCCGTCACTGCCATGATGTCGCCTGATTTGATGGGTTCTGATGGAGATGACCTGTAGGTTGCTTTGCCGACACAGAATGTGCGACGGCGGGGGGCGGCTTGGATTGGAGGGGGGGTGGGGATGTCGGGGGAAGAAGATGCCTGTTGTTGTTGTCCGACGACGGGGATGAAAACCATGAGAGTTGAACCGTGACGCAAACCGTTGTCTGAGACGGTCGCGTTTTTGTCGAGTTTCTTGAAACTGCCGGAAGGGTTGCCGTGAATGAGACCCGTCATCACTGAGACTTTGTCTGCGTAAACGCCGGTGAGTTTCTCAAGCTTGGTCGCGATTGAGTTGATGGTGTCCGAGGGTTCAGCGGTCATTGTGAATTCCGTAGTTCCAAGATTTTTGAATCCTTGAAGCTTGATGAGAAGATGCATTGTTTCGTAGTTGGTGTTTGCTTGAAGCTACAGTCAATCTTACTGCAAAAATCCATTTCAATTTTCTCACCGAATAGTGAAAAGTGAAGAGCCGCGCAAAAAAAGTGTTAGTAACATACACACATACATATGCGAGCGGGTTTTCACTTACCTGTCGGGGGAGGAGGGGGGCTTGTTTTTCAGTAAGCTCCTTGTGCGAATCTTTCCGAGAGGTCTTCGTGGGGTGAGCCGTATTTCCATAGTCCGTCGTATTGCACATGTCGTCTTCCGTCTCCGCGAACACAAACCAGCTGACCGGTGGTTGGTTCGTCGTTTTCCCATTCTCCGCTGTATTCCATCCAGTGGAAAAGAGTTGTGGGATTGCCGACTTCGCCATAGACCATGATAGGGAAGCGACATGTTCCTGTTCCAGTGCGCTGTCCGTCGCGCGTAAGTTGTCCCACGTAGATGCTTCCGTCGGCATACTTGACGACTGCGTCGGTGGTGATTCTCTTGTTTCCAGTGTTCATTGTTTTCGTAGTTGTTGCTTGTGTTGTTGGTCAGCTGCATCCGACAAACGGGGCGCAATCCATTTCAATTTTCTTATTTATCAGTGAGAAATTGAAATCCCCGCAAAATACCACTGTGTCACTGTGTCACTGGGCAATCTGGAAGAGGATATTGTGTGCGCCGGAGTATTAGTTTCTCCGATGGCGGGAAATCCTCTATATATAGGAAATCGAGAAATGAGTGACAAATCAAGAAATGGGTGATGAAAAAAAGCCGTAGGCTGGGGGGTTAACGGGGGGCGAAGTCCCCTGTAAAAAAAGGTGGTTTTGTAGCTACGCTACCACCAAACTATGCTGTGCTGTGTGTGTGCTTGTGTGTACTTACTCTTCGTCGCTCTCTTCGGCGCACTCGATGACAGTCTTCTGCTTGTTGTCCCATTCGCCGAGGTGGTCGCCAGTGGAGGCGTCGAATGCCATGTTGTCCTCGCATCGCACGATGATTTTCGCGCTGTTGTACTGTTCGACCCAGAAATTTTCGCCGTCGACTTCAACCACCTTGCGTTCCGCCTTGGCTGGTTTGGGTTTGACGGTGACTTTGGGTTTGGGGGCGGCGGCGGCGACAACAACGGGCGACTGTTGTTCATCTTCGCTGAGTTCCGGTGATGTGGGGGTAGCAGCGGCGGCGACTGGTGTGGAAGATTTCTTTGCAGAAGCGACGAGGCTCTGAATCAGGTCGTCGACGGGTGCAGGAGCAGCTTCTTTGGGCTTGGTGGGGCGACCGCGCTTTTTGGGAGCAGCGTCTGTGTCGGCGGCGGCGGCAGTCTTGGTGACTTTCTTGCGCTGCTGCTTCTTCGCTTGGTGATCTTCGTCTTCCGTCTCTGTTTCGCTGCCGCTGCCAGTGTCGCTGGTTGCGATTTTGGTTGCGGGGCGAGCGCGAGGAGATGAAGACTTGGGGCGTCCGCGTGCCTTCACTTCTTTGGCGAGATGTTCGGCGGGGATTTCGATGCCGTGTTTGGCTGCTTCGGCGATGAATGCGTCGATTCCGCCCTCGACTTCGAACTTGTCGACGACGTTTGCGAGCCTGACGCATTTTTTGCCCTTGGGGTCGGTGTAGTCAAACAAACCGCACGCGCTGCGCATGGCGCAAGTTCCAAACGGCGCGTTGGATTTCTCGCACGAGGGGCAGAATGCGCTGATTTCGGTGGCGTCGGAGGTGCACTGAGCAAACAATCCGTGGTAGGCACGAAGAGCTTCGCATCTGTTGGGGATGCGAGCGCCGCACCATGGGATTGGCAGGCGTTGCTCTTTCGCCGGTTTTGCAAGCATTGAGGCAGCTTTGGCGGCTTCCTTTTCAGCTTTGGTGGCTTGCTTGGCAGCCTTGGCGGCTTCCTTTTCAGCTTCCTTGGCAGCTTTGCCGGCTTCCTTTTCGGCTTCCTTGGCAGCTTTGCCGGCTTCCTTTTCAGCTTGCTTGGCAGCCTTGACGGCTTCCTTTTCAGCTTGCTTGGCAGCCTTGGCGGCTTCGCGTTCTTCATCAGACACGACGGGCTTCAGTTCTTTGGGGGCTTTGGGTTCTTTGGGTTCTTTGGGTTCTTTGGGGGCTCTCACCTTTTTGACGGGGAGACCGTCAGCGTCGACGTCGACGACTTTGGTCTTGGGGGTCTTGGGGGTCTTGGAGGTCTTGGGGGCGGCGACGCGTTTCTCGAGCTCGAAAACCAGTGGGGTGGCTTTGATTTCAGCGATGATGTGACGGCGGACAGATTCGGCATCGAAATCCTCACATTCGCGCGAAAGCACGGCGAGCATGATGTCGACGAGTTTGTCGCGAATTTGGTCGGTCACTTCGGTCGCAAGTTTCAAGAGGCACTTTTCCACGATGGGGTTCGCGGCAAGAGTCACGGTAGCGGTCGTATTTCCAGAGTTCATTGTTTCGTAGTTGGTGTTTGCTTGAAGCTACATTCAATCTTACTGCAAAAATCCATTTCAATTTTCTAATCGAATAGTTGAAAATTGAAATCGGCGCAAAAAACACATGAGGTGCAGGAAACTTTGCAATTCAGCCCACTGCATTACTGTGGCATGTGTTGAATTAAAAAAACTGGAAGAGGATATTGTGTGCGCCGGAGTATTAGTTTCTCCGATGGCGGGAAACCCTCATATAAAGGAAATCGAGAAATGAGTGACAAATTGAGAAATGGGTGGTTAAAAAAAGCCGTAGGCTGGGGGGGTTAACGGGGGGGCGAAGTCCCCTGTAAAAAAAGGTGGTTTTGTAGCTACGCTACCACCAAACTATGCCGTGTGCTGTGTGCTGTGTGCCGTGTGCTGTGTGTACTTACATTTCCGCCTCGACCCATTCTTCGCGTTCTTCGTTGAACCAGCGCCCGCCTTTTGGGTTCGCACACCTCGTGAAGATCTTGTCGCATAGGACCACGTCGGCATAATTCAACTTGATGGGTGCTCCTTCCACGGGTGAAAGAATGCTGCCCATCAGAGTTGTTGGAAACGCGCAACAGTTGCAGAAGGGTTCGCACGGTATCAAGTCGTTCGGTGCGTCCGCCGTAACGAAGCATTTCACGCCATTGAAGTCGTACATGTATTTCCTCTGTTCTCTTCTCTCTGCCGTGGTGGCGGTTGGGAGAGATTGGGATTGCGTCGTCGCCACACTCAGTGCCATTGTAGTCCAGTAATCGCTCGATTGTGTTGCAGTCGTCGTCATGTTGATGTAGTCTTTGCTTGTCAGCTGCATTACACTCTCACGCCATATTCTATTTCAATTTTCTCTCCATATAATGAAAAATAGAAAACGGCGGCAAAATACTCTATATATAGGAAATCAAGAAATGAGTGACAAATCAAGAAACCGGTTATGAAAAATATCTATGATTTTGAGCGAAGCTCCTCATGAAAAAAAGTGTTAGATTCATATACACATCCATATTATATTTTTACCTGATTTTTGATTAATCTCACGCACCTGTTACCTCTCATGTTCTCGCAACTCTTCTTCATCCTTAGTCCTTTCTCGCCATCCAGTGGTCCAACTGTTCCGCACCGCCTTTCGCCCATTCTTCACGCGCCCTTTGGTAAGGCGACCCTTCGACCACTTCAGGTAAAGGGTGTGCCTTTCGGTATGCCGCGTATGCCGCTTCTGATGCCGCCTTCTTTTCTGCAAGGTATTTCAATTTCTCAGCGCTCATCACAACTGGGGTGGGAGCTGTCGTCGTCGTCGCTTTTGCCATGTTTCTCTATTCCAATGACTTTCACTTTTATCCCCATATACATTTCAATTTTCTTACAACATATAGGAAAAATGAAAACAGCGCGTTTTTTACAGTAAAGGGGGGTATCTCGATATGGGGGCTTTAGTGGAGTCCCGGGTATGAGCCTGATAGGGGGGTACCCCGATATGGGGGCTTTAGTGGAGTCCCGGGTATGAGCCTGATAGGGGGGTACCCCGATATGGGGGCTTTAG
>Ga0114978_10002676_pt1 | contig 14668 bp, 13 predicted proteins | sample S_140212_EF_Meta_FD_87027 | JGI IMG/M metagenome (GOLD analysis project Ga0114978, IMG submission 87027) | Freshwater microbial communities from Lake Simoncouche, Canada to study carbon cycling - S_140212_EF_MetaG | ecosystem: Environmental > Aquatic > Freshwater > Lake | place: Lake... | reverse complement strand
TCACGCAAACGTCGGCACCTGCTCCGGTGCAAACATCGGCACCATCTCATGTGTCGACAACGATACACACACCTGCTCCTGTACAAACATCGGCACCAGCTCGTGTGCAAACATCGGCACCAACTCGCGTGCAAACATCGGCACCAACTCGCGTGCAAACATCGGCACCTACTCGTGTGTCGACAACGATACACACACCTGCTCCCGTGCAAACATCGGCACCTGCTCGTGTGCAAACATCGGCACCAACTCGCGTGCAAACATCGGCACCAACACGTGTGCAAACATCGGCACCAACTCGCGTGTCGACAACGATACACGCACCAACTCCTGTGCAAACATCGGCACCAACTCGTGTGCAAACATCGGCACCTGCTCCTGTGCAAACATCGGCACCAACTCGTGTGCAAACATCGGCACCAACTCGTGTGTCGACAACGATACACACATCTGCTCCTGTGCAAACATCGGCACCTGCTCCTGTGAAAACATCGGCACCATCTGTCGTGCAAACATCGGCACCAACTCGCGTGCAAACATCGGCACCTGCTCGCGTGTCGACAACGATACACACATCTGCCCCCGTGCAAACATCGGCACCAACTCGTGTGCAAACATCGGCACCATCTGTCGTGCAAACATCGGCACCAACTCGTGTGCAAACATCGGCACCAACTCGTGTGCAAACATCGGCACCTACTCGTGTGTCGACAACGATACACACACCTGCTCCTATGTCGACAACTTTACCACCTAATACAGTACCTAATACAGTACCTAATACAGTACCTAATATTGTTATTTCACCACATATTCAAATAATTATTCAAAATATTAAATACTACAGAAAAAGCTCCTATCAACACGTTGATAACTTATTTCAAAAGTTAAAAACATATAATGAAGACTATTCTATATACAGACAACTACTATTAACACGATACCGTGTAGAAAAACATTATGATGCAATCTTACACAGTATTCAACAACTCTTGCGTTCCGAAAATAAACACGACGATAACGAATACATTAAAAAACCACCACACTTCATTCAATCAATGCAAAAACTAAATCAAGCAATAGAACATATAGAACATAGCATAAAATTTATAAAAGGTAATCATAAATATATACTTCTTACTATTCTAAATAACCTAAAATTACAATACAAAACAGACACACAACATATTTTAGATAAATGGAATAATCAATTTAGTTAAAATATATAATAATATTACTCCAATATCAATAATATTATATTATATCACATTAATAATATAATATAAATACAAAGTATAAATACATATATACACTAACAATATACACCTTAGTTATATAAACAATATGCCCCCGTCTACATCCAACTACAAAAAATCAACACCTCTAGAAGAAAGAAAGAAAAAATCATTCAAAATGATTTCACTTTACCCAGACCGCATTCCCGTTATCGTTGAAATGTCGCCATCTTCTGCAAGTTATAATACTTACACCACCGCTTCACATAAAATTAAATACCTCGTACCATACGACATAACTATGGGACAATTTATAAAAATTTTACGCGATAAACTAAAACTCGAATCTTCCGTCGCTCTATTCTTCTTTATTAATAACAAGGTTTTCCCCATTACATCCCTTATCGGTAACATCTATAAAGAAAACACTGATGAAGACGGGTTCTTATATATCGAATTCTGTGAAGAATCTACCTTCGGTAACTATATTTAGTACAACTATATAAACACACTATTATATTATTATTATACAAAAACATACTCATATATCATTTTACCTAACTCTACCTATCTGCAATGCAAGAAAGCTCCACCAAGCCCATGCAAAAATTTATATCCTTTTTTAAAAATAAATTTAATATTTTTAAAAATAAAATAATACCAAATTCTAGACAACAACACAACACGCCTCGTGATGTGAATATAAATGCTTCGCTAGATAATAACATACCTATATACACATCTTCGGTATCATCTTCTACCAATATTAAGCATAATACTAATAATAATACTAATACTAATAATAATACTAATACTAATACTAATACTAATAATATAAAAGTTACTGAAACAAAAACAAAAATAGAAACAGATATTATAACAATTACTACAACTATGACAACGGTTACTACAATACATAATACACGAACTCGTGAAATATTACAAGAACCAGAATCGAAACCAGAATCGAAACTTAACAACGATCATGCACAATTTATAGACAAATCTAAATATACTCACAATACTATTTCATCATTACTTGATGATATTATCGATGATATAGAAATACAAGAGTATGTACGTACTAAAAAAAACAATGAACAATACAAACTAAAATATCACGAATTTTATGATTCTCAACAAAATTACGCGTATTTAAAAAATATATTAAAACCCTATATTTTTACAGAATTCGACGAAATTGTTAGAAAAATCTTATCCCCCGACTCTCGCTTCCTCGCCAAACTATATCAACTAAAAATATATTCCGGAGATTTAATAGATATCTTCACACGACATGGCGTTTTTGAAACAAATAATTTTATTATTAAAATTGACGACGACTCCGATATTTTTATGTCCGAATTCGAACTCATGTATCATATCGGAAAAGGCGTAATTCTACCCCATAATATAGTTCTGCCTTACTACATACGCTGTATTCCAAATAATAAAAATAAGATTATGAACTTCAGTATTCAGCCACGCATAAAAAATACTACCCCTCTCCATAAATGGTTAAACTTGTACAATAACAAATGTTATAATATTACATATTACATTAAAATGTGTATCGCTATATCAAAATCTATACTTTTTATACACTCCCACAATATAGTTCACGGCGATATAAAACCCGATAATATTCTAGTCAATATCTCCGATAATACACCTTATATCATAGACTTCGGCTTATCCGGTATTCATTCCTTATCGCAAGGAACCGGCGGAACACGCCCTTTTTGCTGCCCGGAAACAAAAAATACCTCATTTAATAATGACGCCGGATATATATGGACCAAAAATAAGAAACATTACGACCTATGGTCTATCGCATTTATATTTTCTAGTATTATTATTTTTAAAAAAGCGTACAACTACTATGACGACTACCCTGATAACTACTTCACTACGGATAAGTATATTAATCCACATTTTTTAAACCGTATTCCTCTACCATTCAGAGACCCATTTATACTCGTTCTATCACAAAAATCTGAAATTAATCTTTCACAATTTATTCGCCTCCTAGAAGATTCTATCATGTCGTAACCGTAACCGTACCGGTTGCAGCACTTAAACTATCGATGTCGATGATGCGATCGTTACCATTCGACGGTGTGTTCATATTATGTAGACCTATTGCCGCATCAGTTATTATATCTATTTTTGCATCTTTTGAACTACTTTCCGCGGTAATAGCGTCGATATCCGCATCATTCGATACACCCGATACACCCGATACACTCGATACACCCGATACACCCGATGAACTATGTATGCTAACTTTCATCCGTTTCGCTATAACACGCTTCGTATTTTGCCTCTGTAACATCCTCATTATTAAATGATTGCTTATCGATAAAACACTCATATATGTCTTATACTTGAATACACACAATGACGTGTTCGACTTCACAAACTTTATACTATACCACCAGTACGCAGGTATATGTATCATTTGCCCCGGCATTAATGACACGTCTATACTCCGCAGTTTGTCAAAATCAGAACGATACTTCTCCTGTACACTCCATGGATTCACCGGCGATATAAATTCGAAATTTTCATAGTCATTCACCGAATATAAATACCTCGTCGCCTTCGGTGCAAAGAGTCTTATCGTAACCTTACCATGTGTTGCTAAAATATAATTACGATAATTCATGTCATATCTAAGGGGCGTTTCGGCGTTTAATGATGCAAACATTATATCGTATGTGCACGACGAAACCATCGAAGGTCTTAGAAACATATCATTGTTTTTATAATAATTGATAAGCCCAGACTCTTCTAAAAAATCGGAATTATTTTCACTAATGTACTTCGAATCTTTGTCCTTTTTAAATAATTCTACCGATTCACTTATCGCTAAAGGAACATATAGCTCCGTCTCATCGTCATACTCCTTCGTATTTCTTATTTTTATATCATATGCGCCATATGCCGCTTTAATACTGTTCAAGTTACAATTCATCATTAACTTATCATTCATAAAATCCGTCACAACAGGCTGCCTTAAATCACATACCTCCTCCATTTTATCTTTCGATGGCTGACACATTTCATATATCTCTAAATCATCCACTTTCTTCAAATGAAAACATACATGTAAATAAATAAATAATACAAGACAAAATACTATTACAGTAATAACTTCTTTCATGGGAATATATTTATTTTTACTAATTTATTTTTATACTAATATTTGTCAATTTATACTCATTCATTATCAAATTAATAATATAAACTTATTGGTTCATATTATTATATTTATTGTATTATTTTGTATTTTGTTTTATTACTCCGATTTTCGATTAATCTCACGCTTCTATTCCGTCTCCATCCTTTTCATCCCCTTCATCCTCTTCATCCTCCTCATCCTCCTCATCCTCCTCACCCCCTTCATCCTCCTCATCCTCCTCACCCCCTTCATCCTCCTCATCTATAACTTCCAGACATTCCACAACCTCTTCTAAGTTACCACCATCTCCATGTACGACTTCTACACCATCTACCTGACTAAAAACATAATTCGACTCGATATTATCTTGTTCATTATACTGAACTACACCTTCGCTCGAATCGTATACACCATTAGAGTTATTAGAGATATTAGAGTTATTAGAACTACTAACGTGTCCATTATCGTGCCCGTGCCCACGACTAGGCCCTTCGCCAATATATGTATGTATCCCATTCGAGAGAATTTTCATTACAAGGCCCGACAACTCATTTAATGCAGTCTGCTGCGAATTCAACAAACTACGCAATGACTCATTCTCTTTCTGCAAAGGCTCAATTTGATTGATTATATCCGATAAATTTGTATTCGTCAATATATTGTCCAAAATTTTTGTTATAAACTCACTATTGTTTATAAATTTATCATACGAAAAATCGTTACGTTCGCTCGGTTTATTACCGCTATCTGCTGATATATTATTTGCGTTGTTTACAGCACCTCCTACCCCACGATCAATCCTATTCGACAACATTTGTATTTTATTAGAATGCTCGTTAAGTACCGCATCCATATTTAATAACTCATCATGGTGCAACTTAAATAATATATTCGGCGGAAGGGCGGCACCCGACGGTAAACACGGCAAACCCGCTGCACTAATCGGCAACTCGCGTAAACGAATACCATCTACCTCCGCCATAGCTCTATTGTGTATAACCGTGTTTACAGTATACGGACCAGGTACATTTACAGTAGTATTGCCTACGCCAGGAGTAGCTGCCCTCGTTTGCATCGGGGCAGGAGGCATGGGTTGCATCGGCGGTCCTTGCGGAGGAGGAGGAACTATTTTCGCCGCTGCGGCAGCCATCGCCCTCTGTTGTAACTGCTGAAACAACTGCTGCTGAATATGCGGAGGAAGCTGCCGGAAATTTGGAGGTAACCCCGGCGGCAAACTCATTGCTTGTCCAGGACCAGGACCACCTCCATTCCCCATAGGCGGAGGAAGACCGCCTCGTCTCTTCTTTGCTGCTGATATCGACGCACTATTACTCATACTATTATAGCAATCTTATATATTTCATAGTAATAGTATTTTAAACCTTTTTATACGCAATCATTTATTTAAATTCATTTTTTATTTTGTAATTATTCACACAAAATAAAAAATTAACTCCTAAATATCCCAACTCTCCAACACTCCAACACCTCGACGCCCTACCACCTACACCCCAGATTAAGCAATCATTTTCATCGCTATTGTTTCATGACTTTTATACCCCACCGGTTTAATATCTTCAATATGATATTTATCGACTTTCTCACGGTTCTCATTCGTCTCATTTATCTCTATCCTTGCAAACTCATATGGCCTCCTACATAACTGTCCTCTCAGTGCTTCTATATGTTCTTCATATATATGCGCATTCCCTAAATGATACACAAATTCATGCGCCACTAGTCCTGTATGTTTAGCGATTATGTGTGTGAGCGCGGAATAACTCGCTATATTAAATGGTACACCCAATCCCACATCCCCGCTTCGCTGATACAATGCACACGACAATTTGTTACCATCCGATACATTGAATTGCATCAATACATGACACGGAGGTAGCGCCATTTCATCCAGTTGACACGGATTCCATGCACTCAATACTAAACGCCGACTGTTTCTAACGTTCGCATCGGGATTCTTTAATACCTTTATAATCTCGTCAAGCTGGTCTACACCCTTACCACTATAATCAGCAGCACATCCCTTATATGGCGCATTAAAATGCCTCCACTGATGCCCATATACAGGCCCAAGATCACCCTCCACATTGGTATAAAGCCCTCTACTATCTAGAAATTCTCGAGATGCATTACCATCCCATATATGAACGCCTTGCTCGTGAAGCTTTTCATTACTAGTATCCCCGCGAATAAACCATAGTAACTCTTTGAAACACGTCTTCCACGCGGTACGCTTTGTTGTAAGTATTGGTATTTTCCCATCAGTTAAAGAAAAAATCATCGAAGCGCCAAAAATAGATTTAGTAACTCCATTACGACCTTGCTCTGTTACCCCATTTTCTAAAATATCATGAATAAGATTTAAATACTGATACTCCTCGTGTTCTTCGCTTTCTTGGTTTTCTTCGGCCGATACTAAATAGTTACGTTTCATATTATATTTAGCAAGTCTTTTTAACATTTTATCTTTTACCCTTTTATCAAGATTTACACTTACTATAATTTATACTATACTTTTAAATATCTTTAGTGTTTATTTGTAAAAATGTTTAATTATTTAATTTCTTTTAATTAATTTCTTAATATAATTCATATATAAAATGGACGAAGATAGTATAAAACCTATTACGAATCAAGGATTTTTTACGTATGTATTTAAATTATCGAAATTTAAACAACAAGACTTGTTAAATATTTTACAATATTCAGCAATATCTGTAATACCGATTATGTTGTTTATTTATTTTACGAAAAAATATTTCCCATCAGTTAGCCACGATGACTCCACTCTGTATATATTTATTGTAACTTTTATTGAAATAATGTTCACGATTATGGGTATATTCTTTATCGATAGAATAATCAACTATATTCCGACATATAGTGGAAAATATTACGAAACTATAAACCTGACAACCATTATTGTTGTTTTTGTTATTTTTATTCTTTTTATCCAAGCGGGTTTCCGTGAACGTGCTTCTATTCTACTTCACCGTTTCGACAATTGGTTCACAATCGATGATATGTTAGTAAGAAAACTTGGATACACCCCCAAACCATTCGATTTAGTCGAAGAAGAAGGTCAGTACAATTTAGAAGTAGGGCGCATGTTCGGTGAAGGAAGACCCGATGTAGCACAAGATACGATAAAGAAAAATAAAAATAAACTAAAAGGCAAAAATGGTGTTGTTTCGAATCAACAAGCAACCATAAACCCTCAAATGTCTCAACAATATGCCCAACCTCCTCCTTTACCAGTCCAGGGACCGTCTGCTGCTAACTACGGTGGCGGCGGCGGCGGCGGCATGTCTCCTCCTGCACAGAATTTTAACTCCATGTATACTAGTCCCGTCAATCCCCTCGTAAATGCATCTACATCCGGTATGGACGATTCGTATATGGAACCCATGGCCGCAAACTCCGTTTTAGGTGGAGGGTGCTGGGGATCTAGTTGGTAGCGACAGTATGTGGTCCGCCCTGCCCAACCCCGCGCTACCATGCATAGTGCCTAAATAAAATATATATTGTTGTTTTTAAGTATTTTTACAAAACAACAATATATTCACCACCCTCCACCCCTGCTTCACCTACAACAGAAAATCTCTTTTAAAAAAAATAACACACCATTCTCCTTCATCTCTTTTTTATCATTCATTACCTTATTGTGCGTTACCATATTATTATACCACTTATAGTCATCATGCGATTTTATAGCCCTATATGGAATACGCGGACTATACGCTATATCATAATATAACTCCCCGCTTTCCGTCTTGCGAATCACATTTGATGACTCCATCATACGCTGATACGCTAACTCATCCTCCGGCATATTCGACAAACTATCAAATATACCATAGTACGTAAAATTCTCAAACACCATCTTCAAATTCAATAACAGAAATGCAAAACGCGCAACACTATCTTACAGATTACTTATATTATTTTTTTACTTTTATATGCATTTTATACAACAATACACTTTTCTATTCGTTTTTTCATTTACTGTCCGCGAATTTACGCATTTCTCACGCTCCTATAACACCTCATATATAATCAATCATGCCTCACATGTCTAAATCCTTCTTACCCACTATCACCTCGCGACTTACCGCCCTTATTATCTTTCTACCATTCTTCGCCTCATCCTCTATCGGCTCAGATATATTTCTCAACATTGTCAAATACTCCATCTGCTTACGCTCCGTCTCTATCCAATCCGGATTCTCCTCCGTCCACAACTGCAGCGCCGTCCTCTCCTTGTCCGCTATCTTCTCTATCGTATTTCTCATTATCTCATGCGTCTCATCCTTCTCCCACTTCTCATGATCCTTTATGTACATCGTCTCTCTCTTCTTATCCGTACAATGTATCGGCCTCTTGTATATATCCAATTCCTTCAACCCCCTTATCATCACATTGCTTATACCCTCCACCAATCCATTCTTCTTCGAATATAACAAATCCTCAAACGTTATCTTCAAAGAATCCACAAACTCAGATATATTCAACGCATCTTTGCACTGCTCGTTCAAAAATACATTCAAATTGAAATTGTTCGTCGTATTATGATTCGTAGTATTATTGTTATTATTTATTATCGTATTGTTACCTATCTTCGGTAACACCTCTTTCAAGATTTGACGAATCTCCTCGTTGTCTTTCAACAGCTTCAAAATAAGACCGTCTTTGTCCTTCGTCGCCATCTCCCTCAGTTCTGACGCTAATAATATGTCTGTTTTGTCATTGCCTATTATATTTGTGTTATCACATTTTTCCAGTTCATCCGAACCGACACAGGTTCTCTTATGCTTAGCAAGACTAGTATGGTGAAAATATTTCTTACCACATATGCATATAAAGTTTTTAGTTTCGATAATCGGCATTTTTTTTGTAGTCTCATGTAGTCTATTATGCTTGTTGGTGTCAAGGTGTTTTTTATAGTTAGACTCTTTACAACATTTAAAGTCACACAATTTGCATACAAAATTCAGGCATTTTTCGGCATTTTTTTCGGTAGTCATTTTTGTATATATAGACTACATAAAAAAATGCCTAAATCCTTTTCATATAATATATAAAAATGTTGAAAAAATTATCGTAACAAAATTTTCAACTTAAAAACACGATTTAGAGCATTATGCTCTGAGTGATGAATGCATCGTTTTTTTTAAATCTCTACCCCCGGTTTTCAAAAAAGGACATTTATAAATGTCCATTTTTCAAAAGAGGCCTCCGAGAGTTGAAATTTTCATACATCATCACTCTTTCGGCGTCCGCCCTCCCAATTTTGCGGGGTTACCTTTTTGCTTTGTTTTACTTTTTATTTTTTTAGAGATTTAGAGCATTATGGTGTGGATAGAGTGATCGCATAAATTTCGCAAAAGATGGGGCAAAACTTGGCGAACGTCTTTTTCGTAAAACAAGGATGGCCCTTTTCGGGGGATGTTTTGAATATTCGCCGCCATCAAAATTCAATTTATGTCCCAAAAATGGGGGTTCTTGTTTTGACCCTTTTTTCTCATTTTTAGACCCGTTTTTTTGGGGATCTTTCGTATTTTCTCGGGAAGGGAGGAAAGGGAGGATTATTTTAGTAACTGTAATTAACAATTTAAATATTATTTTATATTACATATATACATATACAGCTATGAGCTTGAACGTAGAAGACCTACTCAAAGCACTTGATAACGAGAATAATACAGGTATTGCGGGATTAACCACGACTAAAATAAAAAAGGAAAAGAATGACATACTACAAAAGTTACAACTTTCCGGAAAAGAACTAAAAGACTTGCATGCATGTCTTAAAAACTACCGGTATATTAATGAATTGAATGACATACAAATGGGTAGGTATATACGATGGATACCATTGAATACCGAGACTGCCGAAATTAAACTAACGAAAGGCGCATTCATGGTAAATACATTCTTGAACGAGGATGGGGCGTGTTTATTGTGTCGCAACACATATCGACGCCCTATTGTCGTAAAATTTGATAAAGTACTTATTTTCCAAAAATTGTCAGAACAAGAACAAATTCTTATCTCGGCGATTGACTTCCTCGATAAAAAATAATATATTTATCTTATTTTAATAATATTATTATATTATATTATAGTAAAATGGGGAAAAAATATTATATACCTGCAAATAGTAATACAGTAAAATGGGGTTACTACAATAAAAATATACCTCCTATTTTAAAAATAGATCCAGGTGATGTAGTAACCATTGAAGTATTAACACATCACGCGGGTGATGCATATGATTTAATGATAAAAGGTGATAAAAATATGGAAGAAATTTATGAATGGACAAATATAAAAAAAACAATAAATAGACGAGGTATGGGTGATATAAATGATAAATCAATAGGTCCAGGTAAAGGGTACGGCGTTCATTTAATTACAGGACCCGTATATATAAATGGCGCAAAACCAGGCGATATATTAAAAGTTGAAATATTAGATATATATCCGAGACCATCTCCAAATAAAAATAAATATTATGGAAGTAATCTTGCAGCATCGTGGGGTTATCAATATGGTGATTTATTAAATAAACATAGCCCAAAAAAAGAAGTTGTATCGATTTACAATGTATTACCTTCAAAAAAAATAGCTAACCCTTACTACAATTACGTATGGAAACCACAAATAGATTCTTCGGGTATTTACCATAAGAGTTACAATTATCCTGGAATTATTGTCAAAAATAAAACGATTCGCAAAAATTATAAAATAAATAATAAACTAAATATTAAATTAAGACCACATTTTGGTATATTAGGGGTAACACCTAATTATAATAACATGGTGTCTTCTATACCTCCTAGCAATTTTGGAGGAAATATAGACAATTGGAGAGCTGGAAAATATTCATCAATTTACTTACCTGTTCAAGTAGATGGGGCTAATTTTATTGTAGGAGATTCTCATGCAAGTCAAGGTGATTCGGAATTATCTGGAACTGCGATCGAATTTTCAATGACTGGTAAATTTAGATTTACATTAATAAAAAAAAATGAAAATCCTTTCGGTTTAAATTCTCCCATTATAGAAACACCAACGGAGTGGATAATACAAGGGTTTAGTTATCCTGATTATTTGAAAGAATTTGGTAAACAATCGCAAGAATTAATAGGAAAAAAATCTTCTATTGATGCCGCAATGCGTGATGCATATCGAAAAACAAATATTTTTTTGACAAAATATATGAAACTGTCAGAAGACGAAGCAATATCTATTATGTCCGTCGCTGTAGATTTTGGTATTACACAAATAGTAGATATGAACTATGGTGTTCACGCTATCATAAGAAAAAATATTTTTAAAAACTCGAATAATTTTAATAAATATAAAAATCGCAAATATGTTACAAAAAAAATAAAAATACACAAATATAAAAAATAATATTTACATAGTTCTATGTTTCATTTACTGCTTTAAATAATATCCCTTTACGTGAGATTTTGCATAACAGTTTGTAGCATAGTGCCCCTTTCTTCCACAACGAAAACATGTATTACCTTTATATACTTTACACGAACTCGCGTGTTCATAGTAGTTACATTCACCTTTAATTGTTTTACCACATTTATCACAAACATAACCTATACCACGTTTACCATCATCACTATCATCATCCTCATCATTATCGGTTACCCACTCATCATCGTCGTCATCATCATCGCAACCTTTTTTATTTTGTTTATAATATACACACTTTGCAGCGAAGTGCCCTTTTTTCCCACATTTTAGACATTCATCCATTGCGCCTCTTAGTTCATCACTTATTGACTGTATTTGAGTTTCCGTAAGTTCAATTTGCGTATATGTTCCTCCTCTAACATTTTCAATACCGTACTTTAACATATATTCTTTTGTTATTTTATCTTCTTCAAATGGAGAGACGTTTTCTATTGTTTTTTGCAACTTTAATGGTTTATATTTTTTCGTCCAACAGGAACCTTTCCCTTCAAAATGTTCTATACATCTTTTGAAAACATCATTGCTTTTACCAATATAATATTTTCCTTTTTCCAGGAGAAGTACATATATATTAGTGTTTGACATTAAAAACTAATATATATTTTTTACTCTACTATAAACTTCAATTTTATATATCATGGCGTTATTTATCATAACTTCTCGAAATCTTCATCCTCTGCATCCTCCTCCATCACCGGTCCACTTTCTGCATACATTCCATCACATGTCGCCATCGCTGGCGAGCAATGAAATGATGACGATGGCGACGACGACACCACTTTCTCCTTTTGTTCCGTAACTTGTTCACGGGCTTCATGGTTCAAACACGCAGATGCACCCTCGCCACCCTCATCGCCATAGTTTGCAAAATATTCTTCTACATTTTTCCACGCCTCCAACCTGTCGTCCTGGTCGCACACTTTATAGTCCTCGCAAAAGTTCGAATAATCCGGTATATCATCTGCGCGAGATAGTGACGTGCGCGCGCATCCATCCCCACATCCATATCGCACCATATACGTAAGTGTCCTGTCGCATTCCTCCACATGATTACTCACTTGCGTAATCACACCCCTAAGTTGTGAAGGGTTTTCGAAACATTCTGCAAATTCGGTATTAAAATCCTCCACCTTAGATACTCGTCGGCGAAGGATACCTATTTCTGCACACTTTTTGGCGTTATCGCGGCAACGCTGTTTATAATGTCGAAGCTTTGACTCGTGTTCTGAAATGATATCTGAGATTCTATCTACTACTTTTTCGTTATCTATCATACGCTCATTTGCAGATTTTATCGCATCAAATGCATAGTCTAACTCTATATTTGTTGCAGCTATTTTAGTATCATTTTCATTATGGAATTTTTTGAGAACATCAACGTCGCGCTCAACAATCATCATGCGCTCCGCCAGGCCGAGATTTACCCAATCATTAACACGTGACTCAATACGGTCAAGTCTGTTTGAAAATTTTGTAACATGGGCTATTAAAAGCTCGACGGATGCAGTCAGCTCCCCGTGACTAGGGAGCCTGTTTAGGGATGGAACATTTACTAATGGAGTATAAAACTGAGGATTATAATTTTGAGGATTATAATATTGGGAATTCTGGAAGTATTGGCCTGCACTGGAAGACATGAATGAATGAATGTTTTTTGTTTATATATTATATGTAATTATATTTAATACTTTTCAATTTTATTTATTTAAGAAATATTTTAAATAGATGTATAATATATAATGAAAAAAAATCTGGTAGTCGTCGTCGTACAAAAATAGTACACAGAAGTAAGAAAAATTTGCGACGTACAATTAAGCGTAAAAGTTTAGCAAAAGGTAAAACACGCCCGACGCATCGGCACTCGCGGGTACAAAGAGGGGACTAAAGATGAATTAGATAGTGTTGCAGCAAGAGCCAATAAGTATTATGACGGCGAGCCAGGGCAGTTTGAGAAGAACTATGCCGAGGCTCTGCGACTCTACAGCCTTGCAGCGGCGTGGGCATAAAAGGGCTAAACACTTTTTGAAAGAAAACAAACTATCATTACCCAAGGTTAAAAAACCAATAAAACTATAAAACTCTAATCTATACGAAATCCTTCGAGTTAGCAGTGTGTGCAAATGAAGATTTTTCCGTCGCCTCGGCAGTGTGCAGAATTTGACGGGTCATTCGGGTACAATATTTCGTGAGATGTTTGTCCATGAATATGAAACTTCGGAAAGACCTCCTCCAGTTTAGCTAGCATTTCGCGCTTTCCATCGTTTATTAATTCATCCTCGATATGTTTCTTCATTTGGAGGCATAGAAATTCGGATAGTCTTTGAAAGGCCTCCTCTTCTGAACGGTTAATGTACCTTTTTGAAAACTGCCTTCTGTCTACATTTATCGGAAGCTCGTATTTCCAGAAAGTCTCGCATGACATACTTAGCGTAAGAGAGACAAAGTCGCTACCTAATTTTTTGTTGTTATTGTTGTTATTGCCTCCTTCGGCGTATTGACGAGTGAATGCGGCGTGAGTCATTGTTCGATTGTTGCTGTATATAAGAAACGGGTTTAAGTTCTTATATACAATATATGGTGTTTTTTGGCTTCAATTTTTTGTCCGGTCAATGGAGCCGAAAGTGTAGAATGTAGTGTAGGATGTAGTGTAGGATGTAGTGTAGGATGTAGTGTAGGATGTAGTAAAGAATGTTTATATTGGTGTAATTTGCCTGAAGAGATGAGGTGAAAGTAG
>Ga0114978_10002675_pt1 | contig 14670 bp, 9 predicted proteins | sample S_140212_EF_Meta_FD_87027 | JGI IMG/M metagenome (GOLD analysis project Ga0114978, IMG submission 87027) | Freshwater microbial communities from Lake Simoncouche, Canada to study carbon cycling - S_140212_EF_MetaG | ecosystem: Environmental > Aquatic > Freshwater > Lake | place: Lake... | reverse complement strand
GTTGACTGAGTAAAATCAACGGCAATCGTGGGCCCCCCCTGGAAGTCCTTTTCAAAATGCGCCGAGATGTCCGAGTTCATACACCCACCTCGCGGCGACCAATCCATTGCGTCAGCGATAAGACGAGAAACGAGAAAATCAGTAACACCAACGCGGTTTGTCCGGCAGCTTCCATTCTCATTTCCTGGACTTGGTCATAGATCGAGATCGACAGGGTTCGAGTGACCAGGGGGCGATTCCCTCCGATCATTAAGACCACGCCAAATTCTCCGACACTATGGGCAAACGTCAGGACGAGTCCCGCCAGGATTCCCGGCCAGCAGATCGGCAACGTCACTCGAAAAAACGTCGCGATCTGGGTCTCACCCAAACACCAGGAAGCCTCGACCAGCCGACGATCCATTGCTCTGAATGCTGCCACGAACGGGCGTATGGCAAAGGGAAGATTAAAGAGAATCGAGCCAATCAGGATCCCAGCAAACGAAAAGGGCAATCTGGCACCAAAAATCGCTTCCGAAATCCCCCCCACGAAGCCACGGGGACCCAGCAACACCAGCAGGTAATACCCCAGCACTGTCGGTGGCAAGACCAGCGGTAATGCCACCAGTGTTTCCAAGAAAAAACGACCACGCCAACGGGTCATCGCTAGCCAGTAGGCCAGCGGGATCCCTGCGATCCCCAAAATCAAGGTTGTGGCCGTCGCCAATCGAATCGTTAGCCAGATCGCTCCCCATTCCATGTTCATGCTTCCCGAATCAGGTGTTATGGTAAATCACCGATCGCAAATTGCTGCAACCTTTTGGCGAACTGACGCGCAGTGACCGAAAGCGGGTATTGATCAAACTGGGCTGGCGGAACCCATTTCCATTTTTGACCCGTTGTTAATTTTCCCTGAATCAGATTCGCAACATAACATTTTAATGTGATCCGATAACGGGTCACCGAGTGCGTCAACTCGAGGATTTGAGGTTCGAGTTCGACGAGGAACCCCGTTTTCTCTGCCACGATTTCGACCATCCCAGGAAGAGCACTGCCTGCCTCATCGGGATCGATTTCAAAGCGTACAAAATCCCACAGTCCTGCCCAACGCTCGCCCGCCGTTCGCTCTCTGAGCAGATAATCAGCCCCCTTGCGAATCGCAATCGAGGCTTCCGTCTGATGGGTGATCACGACCTTCTGTTTGGGTTGTGGGATTCGCAATTGACTTCCCTCCCGGTGCGCCCGGCAAAAAACCCTCGCGGGACACGCCACACAATCGGGTTCGCGAGGCGCACAGACCAGCGCCCCGAGTTCCATCAGCGCCTGATTGAACCGGCCGGGATGGACTCGGGGCAAAATCGATTCCGCGAAAGACCAGAGAACCTCCTGACCGGCCCGGGACCGAGGATCTCCTTCAAAACCGATCAATCGACAATACAATCGCATCGTGTTTGCTTCCACAATCGGGGCACGTTGATCGAATGCGAAAGAAGCAATCGCCCCTGCGGTATACCGTCCGACCCCCGGTAAGGCTTGTAGTAGATTCAACTCCGAGGGAAACAAACCCGCATACTCTTCGACGATCACCTTCGCCGCTCGATGCAAATTGCGAGCACGGCTATAGTAGCCGAGCCCTTCCCAGAGACGGAGAACTTCGTTTTCCGGCCCCGCAGCTAGAGCGGCAACGGTCGGGAATCGGTCTAAAAACCGTTCGAAATACGGAATCACTGCCGCAACGGTCGTCTGCTGCAGCATGATTTCGCTGATCCAGATTTGATACGGATCAGCGGTCCGACGCCAAGGTAAGTCCCGAGCATCGTTGCCATACCATTTTAACAGTTTACGGCGGAATGAAGAATAGTTGGTGGAATCCATGCACAATCCAGAAGTCAGCTACAGACAATCGGTCAAGTATTCTGAAAAAAAAATCCGCGAGGAATACGGATCATCCGTTCTAAGCCGATTCACGAATGGAAACAATTCCCCTGCGGTGAATTCTTGAATTCCGACAAAATCAATGCTTCGGTTGAATCTGTCGCGTCTCCCCCGTACCGTGTCAGTTGGACTTGTCGCTCCTTCTTCCCAATCTCTCCTGCATTGTTATAGCTGATGATTCTCACCGGCGACGAAATTAAAGCGCAGTTAGGAAAGAACATCATCATCGATCCGTTCGATGCTGCGATGCTCAATCCCAACAGCTACAACCTCAGACTGCACGATGAGTTGCTAGTCTACGAGGAAATTGTGCTCGATGTTCGCCGCCCGAATCGCTATCGGCGACATGTGATTCCACCAGAAGGTTTTGTGCTGCAACCAGGCCAATTGTATCTCGGCCGAACCGTTGAACGAACCGAAACACATAATCTGGTACCGATGCTTGAAGGACGCTCGTCGATCGGTCGACTGGGGCTTTTTGTGCACGTGACGGCCGGATTTGGTGACATCGGCTTTTGTGGGTTTTGGACGCTCGAACTGTACGCGATCCACCCGATTCGCATTTATCCGGGCCTCCCCATCTGTCAGATCATTTACCACACGATTGTCGGAGAAATTTCCGAATATCGTCGGGGAAAGTATCAGGATAATCAGGACATTCAACCCAGCTTGCTATTCAAAGAATTACAAGCCCCCGCGAAAGACCCACAAATGCGATTGGCTTTCGGCCAGGAAATGTCCGAGTAATCTCTTTTTTTCCGCAAAATCGGCATGGTCCGATTTGTCGTTGCAGAAGTCGATTCCTCTTGAATGACGTTCCGCCGAGTCAAAATTTCGATGTTCGCCGGGTCACCATTGCGACGATGGTTCGAACGGCTCAAATTGACTATCATTCGTAAGTCGTTTGTCGAGGTGACGTTGCCGGTCGTGTGTCTGCAAATGATCAACCCACAGTTCCTTTCGAGAAACGCGACGAACAAATATCGCTGAAACCGTTTGTGAGGATCGAGTTTTGACCAGACTTCCTGTGCGAGTCAGAAGCCCCGCAGTGGCTTTTTGGATAGTCTAACTCATTGCATTAAAAATTTCTGATCCATTGCCGTCACTGAAGCACATTCCACCAACTTTTCGAGCTTTGAACCGATGTCCACCCGCCCCGAATGCTACTTTGAAGAACTTCTCGCCGAACGAATTCTTGTCCTTGATGGTGCCATGGGGACGATGATTCAACGGTATTCCCCCAGCGAAGCGGACTATCGGGGTGAGCGTTTCCGAAAACATCCCATTGATTTGAAAAATGCCGGGGATGTGCTGGTGCTGACCCAGCCAAAAATGATTGGCGAGATCCATCGACAGTATCTGGCTGCTGGCGCTGACATCATTGAAACCGATTCGTTCAACGCCAATATCATCTCCATGGAAGAGTTTGGTCTGGGGGAACAAACTTACGAGATCAATGTGGCCGCTGCCCGACTGGCGCGTGCTGCCTGTGACGAGTTTACCGCATCCAATCCGAACAAACCCCGGTTCGTGGCCGGAAGCATCGGACCAACCAAGGTTCTGCTTTCATTCAATGCTGACAAACCCGGTTTTCGCCCAGTCACATTCGACCAGATGGTTGCCTCGTACGCCGTGCAAATTCGAGGCCTCATCGAAGGGGGAATCGATCTGCTGCTACCCGAGACGTCCTTTGACACCCTCAACATCAAGGCTTGTTTGTTCGCAATCGAAGAGGTGTTCACCGAATTAGGAGTCCGCCTCCCAGTCATGGTCTCGGGAACCATTTTCAATGGTGGACGGACTCTCACCGGTCAATCGGTAGAGGCCTTCTGGACCTCAGTTTCCCACGCCCCGATGTTGACCATCGGTTTAAACTGTGCATTGGGACCGAAGCAGATGCGTCCCTACGTCGAGACACTGGCGAACCTTGCTCCAAAATACATCAGTTGTTATCCCAATGCCGGAATGCCGGATGGGTTTGGAGGCTTCGACTCCAATCCCGCCGAGGTTGCTTCCAATTTGCGCGAATTTGCCCTAAACGGTTGGGTCAATATTGTGGGGGGCTGTTGCGGAACCAATCCTGATTTCATTAAGGCGATTGCTCAAGCGGTGGATGGAGTCGCTCCACGTCGCATCCCCGAGATCCCTGGGGTTTCCGCGTACTGTGGAAAAGAACGAATCGATCTGGGTCCGGCCGTCAATTTCATGATGATCGGTGAACGAACCAACGTGACGGGCTCACGTAAGTTTGCCCGACTGATCAAAGAGGGAAAATTTGACGACGCCCTTGCTGTCGCCCGCGAGCAGGTTGAGGGTGGGGCAAACATGATCGATGTCAACATGGACGAAGGGCTACTTGATAGCCAAGCCGCCATGACAACGTTCGTCAATTTGATTTCGGATGATCCCGATGTCAATAAAGTCCCCGTGATGGTCGATAGTTCCAAATTCAGCGTGATTGAAGCCGGTTTAAAATGCCTGGATGGCAAAGGGGTCGTCAACTCGATCAGCATGAAAGAGGGGGAAGAGGCTTTTCTGACCCAGGCCCGACGAATTCGCCGCTATGGTGCCGCCGTTGTTGTCATGGCCTTCGATGAACAAGGGCAAGCGACCGACTGTGAAAACAAAGTCCGGATCTGCAAACGAGCCTATCACCTGCTCACTACCCAAGCAGGTTTTCCCCCCGAAGACATCATTTTTGATGCGAACATTCTGACGGTCGGGACGGGCATGGAAGAACATTCCAATTACGCCGTCGAATTTATTGAAGCCTTGCGTCGGATCAAAGCAGAATGCCCTGGAGCCCGTACTTCGGGAGGGGTCAGCAACGTTTCCTTTTCCTTCCGTGGCAATGATGTTGTTCGCGAAGCGATGAACGCTGCGTTTCTTTACCATGCGATCCGGGCAGGGCTCGATATGGGGATCGTGAATGCGGGACAACTCGAAGTCTACGAAGAGATCGATAAAGACTTGCTGGTTCAGATCGAAGATGTCCTGCTGAATCGTCGCCCCGATGCCACCGAACGTCTGATTGCGTTTTCGGAAAAATTTAAAGGGGGGGCGAAAGAGGCGACCGAAGACGCGATCGAAGAATGGCGATTGAACCCCGTCGAAGATCGACTGAAGCATGCTTTACTAAAGGGAATTACCGACTTTATCGATACGGATACCGAAGAGGCTCGCCTGAAATATGGTAAACCACTCGACATTATCCAGGGTCCGTTAATGGATGGAATGAATGTCGTCGGCGAATTGTTCGGTGCTGGCAAGATGTTTTTGCCACAGGTCGTGAAAAGTGCTCGCGTCATGAAAAAGGCGGTCGCATACCTGGAACCGTTCATGGAAGCCGAGCGGGTTGCTGCCGAAGCCGCATTGGCTCCCGGTGAAATTGCTGCGGCCGTGGATGCGACTCGTGGTCGTGGTCGTGTGGTGTTGGCAACCGTCAAAGGGGATGTCCATGACATCGGCAAAAACATCGTTGGTGTCGTTCTCCGTTGCAACAGCTTCGATGTCATCGACCTCGGCGTCATGATTTCGTGTGATAAGATTCTTGAAGCAGCGAAAGCGAAGGGTGCCGATGTGATTGGCCTCAGCGGTCTCATTACCCCGTCACTGGATGAAATGGTTCACGTCGCAAAAGAGATGCAGCGACAGGGTTTTACCATCCCTCTGTTGATCGGTGGCGCCACAACGTCAGCGAAACACACGGCGGTTAAGATTGCCCAGCATTACAGTCATCCCATCATCCATGTCGGAGACGCATCGCTTTCCGTTCCGGTCGTCGAAAATCTGCTCGATTCCGATCGTCGGGCCGACTTCATCGAGAAGAATCTGGCCCATCAACTTCGTGATCGCTCAAACTACGAAGCGATGCAGTCGAACCGCAAACTGGTTCCTTATGCGGAAGCGCTCGCTCGTCGTTTTGCCACGGATTGGACTCAGGTCCAGATCGATACCCCGAGCTTCCTGGGAATCCGACCGTTGCATAATGTTCCCCTTAGTGAACTTGTTCCCTACATCGACTGGTCACCGTTCTTTCAAACATGGGAGCTGAAAGGGAAGTACCCGAAGATCTTTACGGATCCGGTCGTCGGTGAGCAGGCTCGGAAGGTCTTTGAAGACGCTCAGGATCTGTTGCGGCGGATTGTTGACGAAAAACTGCTCACCGCCCGTGGTGTGTATGGATTCTGGCCGGCGGTCTCGGAAGGAGACGATCTCGTGGTCTCTGCCGTGTCCAACGGTTCCGTTGACGAAGCGGGAGCAAAACTCCGTTTTTCGATGCTGCGTCAACAATGGGAACGCCCTGGACAAAGCGATTTCCGGTCACTCGCCGACTATATCGCCCCCGCCAGTGCAGGCCGGAACGATTATCTCGGTGCGTTTGCGGTCACGACTGGCATCGGCTGCGATGAACTGGCAGACAAATTCCAAAATGAATTGAATGATGACTACCTGTCGATCATGACCAAGGCACTCGCGGATCGGCTGGCCGAAGCCTTTGCTGAATACCTGCACGAGCAAGCTCGTAAAGACTGGGGATTCGGTTTACAGCAGCGATTGACAGTTGATGATTTGATCGACGAAAAGTATCGAGGAATTCGGCCGGCTCACGGCTATCCTGCCTGTCCAGATCACACCGAGAAAACCAAATTGTTCCGGTTGCTGGATGCAGAACGACAAACAGGTATCCGACTGACAGAAAGCTTCGCCATGCATCCCGCATCCAGCGTCAGCGGGCTGTACTTCGCCCATCCGGAAGCCCGCTATTTCAGCGTCGACAAAATTACGAAAGATCAGGTCGAAGACTACGCTCGACGGAAACAGGTACCGGTCGCGGAACTGGAACGATGGCTCGCTCCGAATCTTGGATATGACCACTGAGTTCTCATCAATGTTCTGAGCCTTGTTTCGGATCACTTTATGTCTGTTGATTTTTCCGTTGATCAACCGATTGCTGCGCTCGCTTCGCCACCCGGCGGAGCGGCGCGGGGAATGGTGAGAATTTCCGGAACGCAGGTCCGACATGTTCTCGATCACTGGTTTCATCCAGATGATCCCGAGCGCTGGAACCAGGCTCGTACCGCGACGATGCATCCAGGACTGCTTCGCCTCGCCGACGAGGCTGGAGATGATTTATCGATTTCCGTCCAAGTCCTCTTCTGGCCCCATCGTCGAAGTTATACCGGGCAGCCACTCATCGAGTTGCATCTCCCCGGCTCCCCCTGCCTGCTCGAAGCGGTCCTCGGCGAAGTCTACCGACGTGGTGCCCGGCCAGCGCGGCCAGGCGAATTTACGCTGCGGGCCTTTCTTGCCGGAAAGCTTGATCTCCTGCAAGCAGAAGCGGTTTTAGGAGTGATCGATGCGCGGGATCACCGGGAACTGCAAACCGCGCTCGGACAACTGGCCGGTGGGATCTCGCACAAACTGACCCTGCTGCGTCATGATTTGCTTGAACTCCTGGCCGATTTGGAAGCTGGGCTGGATTTTATCGAAGAGGATATTGAGTTTATCAGTCGACAAAATTTGATTGATCGCCTCAGCGAGGCTCGGGCACTGGTCATCGACCTCCTGGCCCAGGCGGGCGAACGGATGCAAGCCCGAGTTCGCTCCCAGGTTGTTCTTGCCGGATTGCCCAACGCGGGGAAAAGCACCCTCTTTAATCGCTTAGCCCAAGCCGCTAAGGCACTCGTTTCCCCCGAACAAGGGACAACCCGAGATTTTCTCACTCAAACCGTCCAATGGAATCAACTCACATTTGATCTCATCGATACCGCTGGATGGGAAAATGCGGTGAGCGGTATCGCCGCTGCGGCGCAACAGCAGCGAGTCGAGCAATTGCAGCGTGCTGACTTGTTGATCTGGTGTACCGCTGCGGGACTCGATCAACTCGACTCCCAATCGGACCAGAACCTGTTCGCTACCGCGTCAGCACAAGCCTCAACGAGCATTCGTCTCGTGACCAAAACCGATCTCAGACCTGACTCTCGCCCCGTCCACGAAATCTCTGCGCAGGCCGCTCCAGATTCCCCTTCCCAATTCCAGATCGTGGGGGTCAGCGTTCTGGCCGAAACGGGATTCGATAAACTCGAACAAGCGATTCGGTATCATCTCGGTTCGCCCCCCCTTCGCGATGGCCAATGGCTCGGGATGACTGCTGCCCGTTGCCAGGAAACACTCGAATGCGTCGTCCGGGCTATCGATCGGGCTGAGTCTGCAGCACGAGAGATCAATACCGGAGACGAATTGATCGCAGTCGATCTGCGTGAGGCACTGGATCAACTGGGGGTGATTCTCGGCGTGATTTACACCGATGACATTCTGGATCGCGTTTTCAGCAAGTTTTGTATTGGCAAATAGCCATCGTTGGGTGTTCGCATCTGACAGAATTTCACCAATCCGCCGCCCCCCGCTTTTTGGGATTCGGCGTGCCCCCCGAATCCCAAATGCTTTCAGCGGATTCCTTTTATTTGCGGACGGGGTTCGTAATGTCAGACTCGTCCAAAATAAAGTGATTCACCACGGACCGTTTACTCGAAGTAAAGACCCCTTGAATTCGTCCATCTGCAGCCTGAATGATGTAGGGGTAGGCCGCTTCGTCTTGGGGATTATCGATAATATTGCGAGGCGCTGACCAGGATGCCCCCCGGTCTGTCGACACTCGCATCGTCAGTGGATTGCGTTCTCCCTGGTTATTATTGTTGTAGATCATCACCAAGTGGCCATTCTTCAGCCGAATCAAATCGACCGCCGCATTGGGGTTCGGAAACTCGGTATCGACACCCGGCAACCAGGTGAAGCCTCCATCATGCGATTCGGTCTTCACAATAAATCCGTCTGCCAGCGGTCCATATCCCCCCCCTCGACGGCAGAATGCCAGCAATTTTTGATCATCCAACTGAACAACAGACGGCTGAATATTTCCAATTCGTGAATGAACCAGATTGGTAAAGCTCCACGTTTTGGTTTGTTTATGAAAGCGAGCAAACAGGGAAGCACTTTCCGCCCCCACGGCTTCCTTGTCGTTTCCCGTTTCATGGTAAATCGGCAGCAGGAAATCCCCATTGAGCAGTAGAATCGGCTGCGATCTGACCATCATCCCTTTTTCAAACGTGAGAATTTCCGAATCGGTCCAGGTCTGTGCGTTATCGAGCGAGTATTTGTATTTGATCACCGAGTCAGACCAGGTCTCACCATAACGGACGACATAAAACAGCCAGGTTGCTGCCCCTGGTTCCTGCCAGATGACCCCATTTCCATCCGCACGATCCGGCGTATCCGCGATCCGTTTTGGTAACGTCCATTCGGTCTTTCCCTTGGCAAGTCGTGCGCCGTAAACGGCGGTATCCCCCTGATATTCCCCCTCGCCACCATAATAAGCAATGTAGAGATCGCCATTCGTCAATTCTTCGAGACTCGCAGGATGTTTATACCGGCCACCAGGCGTTTCTGGCCCAAAAACGCGAGTGACCACCAGCTCGGCCATCGCCAATTGTGCGGAAGTGAGCAAAAACACCAACGTGAAAACGGAAGAAAACAATCGAGGTACGTTCATAAGAGCTTTCCAAAAATTCAATCACATGATCCGGAAACGGGCCACAGATTCACTTCAAACAGATCGATCAAAAATCATGCTAACCGGCATCCATGCTTACCAGGGTTTTTCAGGACTCTGTTTCAGGGCCCGGATGAAATCGGTTTCTCGAGAGGAATTGTGATCCGCGAGGGCATCCCCGCCGTCCGGTAAAGACGCTGAGTCGCTTTCTGAAAATCGGCGGGACTGGCCTTGTAGATATCAACAAATGTCTGCGGATTGCGGTCAATCAAGGGAAACCAGCTGCTCTGGACCTGTACCATCAGACGATGTCCAGGACGAATGACATGTGAAATATCCTGCATCGTAAACCGAACCGTTTCAGGACGGTTGGGAATGAATGGCTCAGGCTTTTCAAAGCTCTTGCGAAATTTTCCCCGAAAAACATCCCCTCGAATCAACTGCTGGTATCCCCCCATGCGAACGCCCGTGGGATTCTCTTTGGGATCCGGGTAATCATTGGGATAAACGTCGATCAATTTCACCACCCAGTCCGAATCCGTCCCCGAAGTCGACACATGCAATTCGACTTCAACGGGTCCGCCCAGTACCCGATCCTGCTCGAAGATTTCGGTTTGATAAACGAGCACGTCTGGTCGGCGTGAGGCATGCCGCTGGTCAGATGTCATATAATCGGCCGACATACCAATCGTGGTTTTTTCCAGATACGGGACCGGTTTGGCCGGATCACTGGGATATTCATCAAATCCATGAGCGGCCTCATTTTCCGTGGGGGGCTTTGACTCCAGCCGACCGCCAGACTGAAAATAGAACGACTCGGCCACGAAACCTTTCGGTGGCCACGCATCAAAACGTCTCCAACGATTCGTTCCCGTCTCGAAAATCCAGGCCTCGGGATGATTGAGCTTCCCTTCACCCTTCAGATGAAACTCAAAAAACGGAAATTCGATCTGCTCACGGTAAAAGACCGCCGTCTTGGCATTGAACGACACATGTCCCAGCGTTTCCCCGTCGCCACCGGACCAGCCGCCATGACTCCACGGTCCCATGACCAGCATATTGTTGGTTTTGGGACTATTTGCTTCAATTTGCTTGTAGGTTTCGAGCGCTCCAAACAGATTTTCTGCGTCGAACCACCCACCCACGGTCATGACCGCAGGCTGAATTTCTCTTAGGTGCGGACGGAGGTTACGCGTTTTCCAGAACTCGTCATAAGTCCCATGACTCATCACTTCATTCCAGAAGGGGACGTTCCCTTTGTAGTGCTGTAAGTCCGCGTTCGAGAGTGGACCCATTCGCAAAAAGAAGTCGTATCCGTCCGGTGTCTCGTGATCAAATTTTTTGTCGATCTTTTTGGTCGGTTCGGGACGCCGGTGTCCCTGCGTCGCCATAAAATTGAAGGCATGCGGCAACTGTAACGCTCCGTGATGATGCCAGTCATCTCCAATGAACCAGTCAACCAGCGGGGCCTGTGGCGAACAGGCGACGAGAGCAGGATGTGCATTGATCATCCCCGCACTGGTATAAAATCCGGGATAGGAAATCCCCGACATCCCCACTTTGCCGTTGTGGTTAGGAATATTTTTGATCAACCACTCGATCGAGTCCCAGGTATCGCGACTCTCATCGATTTCGCCGGGTTTGCCGCCATTCCCCAGCTGTGGCCGCATTTCCACGAATTCCCCCTCGGACATCCATCGCCCCCGAACGTCCTGATAGACAAAAATGTAGCCAGATTTGGCGAACTGCTGAGAAGGCCCCAGATTTTCCCGATATTGGTCCACCCCATAAGGTTTCACACTATAAGGGGTTCGAGTCATCATCATTGGATAGGTTTTTGTTGCCTCTTTTGGCACATAAACCGTTGTAAAGAGTCGAACCCCATCACGCATCGGGATGCGATACTCGTATTTGGTGTAGTTCGCTTTGATGTACTCGAGACCTTGAGCGTAAACGCGCTCCGAGAACCCCAGAAATAATGCGAGTCCCGCCAGCAGGCAAACGGGAAAAGAGACTGCGGTGCGTACACGTATGCCGTTGGTCATAAAAATCACTTTCGAGGAAGCGGCGTGAAAAGGAAGCCTGTCACAAAACCCAAAACAAAAGACCTGTCCGCGTTCTAAAAACCATCAGAAAATCGATTTCTTTCCCCGCTTTGACGGAATAGGATCAGCTCTGGCAGGTTCAGCAAGCCAGTCAGCCAGCGACTGCGGATTCTGCAGGTCTCGCTGCAATTGCTCTACCTGCTGGTCCCAGTCGGTTTTTCGTTCGCCAGACTGCGAAATTACTTCGGCATTCAGCTTTTCTGGCGAGATTCCCTCAAATTCCTGCATCCAGAACTGGAGATCCGTTTCGTCATCACGGGTGTTCCCTCCGGCGACTCGAAACGGTTTCAATGGGCCGACTTCGCGCAGCGGCGACTCCAGATTTTCCAAAAACACATCACTATCAACCCCAATTCCCCGACGACGGCGAATCGCGGTTTGCAATCGATGATCGCTCGACACCACCGTTAATCGCTGCGGTGCCGAATGCTCGCTGATCAAACGCTCGATCACCTCATCCGCTTCGTGCCCTGGGGGGGCAAATAAAACGGTCATCGTTTCATATTTGAAGCGAGCAGGAAGATTTGCAGGGGCATCAATCGCATCAAACACCACGGTACATCGTCCACGCTCGTCACCCGTCAACCTTTGGGCGACTTTTGCGAGAAGTTTACGCCGCTGCTGGGCCAAGTCACCTGCAGCATACTTTGCACGGGCCAGCCCCGCTTCATGGAGCAGGTTATAACCGTCAATGATCAAAAACCGCGTTGACATCCACTGTTCCTCGAAAATCCAGACCACCCGATTGCCGGGAATCAGGGGGCTCGGTATGCCGGAAAAAAACCGTCTGGAGCACTGGCTGCTTTTCCCGTTCGTGCTTCCCACTGCTGACAAAGACGCTGATAATTCGACGGATCCGAAATCAGCCGCCAAGTGTAAAACGGGGCGCGGTAATGCGAAAAACCGGCCTTGAATGCAAACAGCGAATCTTCGGTCCCCCCATAACCACCGCCGAGATGCATCGTCTGATTGCCACGTTGTTTGGCCCACGTTCGGACCGCATCGAGCATCACTTTGGTCGGGTACTGGCTGTGAAATTCTTCCGTGGTGCCGCTCAGGTGATACTGCACAATCCCACAGACTTCGGAAAAAATTCCCCCGCAAGTAACGACGCCGTCTTTGTGACAGATGGCCAGATGCAACACCTCGCCAATCGCTTCACGTAGCTGCGTGAAGTATTCCCGAGGAAAAAAATAATGTTCATTCGCGCTGACTCGACGCATCGTCTCGGTGTAAGCCCGGAAGAATTCTTCAAAATCCTTCCAATCTGACTGAATTTCGACGGTAAAACCCTTCTTACGCGCCCGATTGATCTCGCTCCGGTGACCCGCTCGCGTCTGATGCCATAACTCTTCTTGAGGCTGAGTCAAGTCGATGTAAACGGTCTGCCCATGCTGCACAACACAACCAAATTTTTGCAGGGTCTCCATCGGCAGCGGGATGGTCGGATGTGAACGAACAAACGCACTGACGACTCCCTGGGCTCGCAGTCCCGTCGCAAACTGGACGATCGCTTCCTCGAGAAAAGGCTCAATTGGACCCGAACCCGGATTGATGAGCAGCGGTGCCGCATAACCATAGGGTGTGATCGCATCAAACAGCGGTGTCGAGGACTCGCACGATGTTGGCAGCGGCCGAATGATCAGCGTCGCCAGGAAGCGATGCCCATCATCATCCTCTGCATGAAATGCCAGGCATTTCCCATTCGCATCGGGAGCACACAGCCGATCGCGGGTGCTGAGTTCAACATATTTGGGCAGATGATAAAAGTCGTGGGTCGAGTCGGCCAGAAACCGACTCCACAGACTCGAATCAGGTCCAAGAAACTCACATCGCATCCCCAACGACTCCCTGATCATGGCCATGCTGTTGCGAAGAACAGCGGGTGTCACCGATCTTCCGCTCCGCGCGAAGTCTCCTTAACACCCGTCACTCCATTCCCCATCCCACTCGACTGCCATTCCCCAACTATTTCGTCCCGTTAAACGGGGCTCCGTTAAAACTCGCTGAATCTGTCCAGTTTCGACCAGATCCCACGTGAGGCCCTGGCGGAATCGACCTCGATTTCCTCGCAAAAATGGACCCTCATCCTGCCGAAGCAAGACGAGGGTCCATCAAGACTCAGCAGCAGAAACATCAGGATCAACTCAACTTGCGGTCCTGAATCCACTCGGTATGAAACATCTGACCGCGAGGTTTATCGGTCCGTTCGTAGGTATGAGCTCCAAAGTAGTCTCGCTGCGCCTGGAGCAGGTTGGCGGGGAGACGTCCTTGGCGATAACCGTCAAAATAACTCAGTGCCGCACCAAATACCGGAACGGGAAGACCAAGCTGGACCGAGGTGGCAATCACACGTCGCCAGCTGGGCTGTGCCTTCTGTACCGCATCCCGGAAGAAATCGTCCAACAGCAGGTTTTCCAGGCTGGGATTCTTATCAAACGCGGCCTTGATATCCCCCAGGAACCGCGAGCGAATGATACATCCACCGCGCCATAGCAACGCGATATTTCCGTTATTCAGCTTCCAGCCAAACTCTTTCGCAGCGGCGTCTAGCTGGACGTATCCCTGTGCGTAACTGCAAAGCTTCGATGCGTACAGAGCCTGACGAACATCTTCAATGAATTGCTGTTTGTCACCGGTAAACTTGGCGTCGGCGGGCCCTTTTAAGATCGCACTCGCACGCACGCGTGCCTCTTTCTGAGCCGAAAGGCATCGAGCGTAAACCGCTTCCGTGATCAAGGTGGTCGGCACGCCCAGATCCAGTGCATGCTGACTCATCCATTTTCCGGTCCCCTTCTGCTGAGCGGTATCCAGAATCTTATCGACGAGATGCTCACCCGTCTCTTTGTCTGTGACACTGAAAATGTCGCGAGTGATTTCGATCAGGTAGCTTTCGAGCTCTCCTTCATTCCAGGATTTGAAGACCTGATACAGCTCGGCGTTGGTCAGCCCTAATGCATTTTTCAGAATGAAATAGGCTTCACAGATCAGCTGCATGTCGCCGTATTCGATCCCGTTATGGACCATTTTGACATAGTGTCCGGCCCCCGCATTACCGACCCAGTCACAACAGGGAATATCGTGCTTGGGACCAACCTT
>Ga0114978_10002674_pt1 | contig 14671 bp, 17 predicted proteins | sample S_140212_EF_Meta_FD_87027 | JGI IMG/M metagenome (GOLD analysis project Ga0114978, IMG submission 87027) | Freshwater microbial communities from Lake Simoncouche, Canada to study carbon cycling - S_140212_EF_MetaG | ecosystem: Environmental > Aquatic > Freshwater > Lake | place: Lake... | reverse complement strand
CAAAAGGGGTTGATTAAAAGTTTCCACGAGAACAGACGAGTTGTGCTGCTTTCTCCCAGACAAAGTGGAAAGACCATCACTGCTGCTGCATTCATTCTGTGGTATGTTTTTTTCAATCCTGATAAGACAGTTGCCATCCTTGCCAATAAGGCTCCTGTGGCCAGAGAAATCCTTGCAAGGATTGTTGCTGCATATGAGACCATCCCTTTCTTCTTGCAGCCTGGAGCAAAGGTTCTGAACAAAGGATCTATTGAACTGGGCAACAATTCCCGGATCATCGCCTCAGCCACATCATCCACAGCCATCCGAGGATTCTCTATCAATCTTCTGATGCTTGATGAGTTTGCCTTCGTTGATCACGCCGAAGACTTCTTCAAGTCAACTTTTCCTACAATCTCATCTGGTGAAGAGACTAAGATCTTCATATCATCAACACCCAATGGTCTGAATCTATTCCATAAGTTATTCTCTCAGGCCAAGACTGGAGAGAATGACTTCGTTCCCTTTGAAATTACCTGGGAACAAGTACCAGGGCGAGATGAAGTTTGGAAGAAACAGCAGCTGGATATTCTAGGAGATCTAGGATTCCGACAGGAATATGGGAATGAATTTCTGGGATCCTCTAACACTCTTATCACCGGAGATAAACTGCGAGAGCTACATGCCAGGAATCCTGTTTATGAAGACATCAACACTGTCATCAACTATCCTCCTGAGGGAGATCATAGATATGTTTGTATGGTAGATGTGGCTGCAGGCAAGCTGGGTGACTATTCTACCATAACAGTAATCGATGTTACACAAATGCCATACAAGATAGTCTATACCTGGAAGTGTAATAAGACCAGACCAATATCACTATCAAATATTGTGGTTCCTGTTTGTGTTAAATATAATAATGCATATCTGGTGATTGAAAGAAACTCAATCGGTCGAGCAGTGGCCGAAGAATGTCATTATGAACACGAGTACGAATATCTTGCAAGAACAGCTATTATAAATAAAAGGCAGACAATTACTGCAGGATTCTCCAAGACATCAGATCCGGGTGTAGAAGTAACTAAGACTGTAAAGAGAATTGGCTGTAGTGTGCTCAAAGGATTGATTGAAGAGAATAAGATTGTTGATCTGACCAAGGACCACATATATGAATTGTCTAATTTTATCTCAAAAGCAGATTCATACTCTGCTGCAGTAGGAAAGCATGATGATCTTGTAATGAATCTGGTGATGTTTTCCTGGCTCACAACTCAGAGTTACTTCAAAGAGTTAGACAATCCTGGGTTTATTCAGGTTGATGATGATAACGAAACTCCTTTTGGATTCATGATGGATGGACACGAGCTCTCCTCAGAACAGTTAGACGATATGAGATGGCTGCTGGGTTAGAAGATTCGATTTTTATAAATACTTAAAGTAAACAAGGTACATACCACAGTATATCAAGGAGAAACAATATGGCAATTCTAACAAGCCCAGGCGTAAATGTGAGTGAGTTCAATCTCACCACAGCTGTCCCTGGAGTATCGACATCAGTAGGTGGGTTTGCTGGTCACTTCGCATGGGGTCCGGCTGGTGAAATTACTCAAATAACTTCAGAAGTAGAGCTAGTTAATCGGTTCGGCAAACCGAATGAAAGTAATTACGAAGACTTCTTCACTGCGGCAAACTTCCTTGCCTATGCTAATAATCTATCAGTGGTTCGTATGGCAAACGCTGCTAAGAACGCATGTGCTGGTGCGACTTCTGCGCTTGTACCGAATTCTACTGCGTATTATCAAGGAGCCAGTGGAGTTATTTTGAATGCTGGTGCCTGGATTGCTAAGTATCCTGGTAAAATGGGCAATGCTCTTTCTGTGTACACATTAGATAGTGGAAACATCGGTGGTGCGACAGGACCGATTGCTGGTGCTACAGGCGTCACTATCAAATCTGTATTCGCAGGAGCCACTGGTCTGGCCACATCTGCGTTCGCCACAACCAAAGGTGCCACAGGAGCCAAAGATGAAATGCATGTCTTGGTTGTTGATGGGACTGGTGCGATTAGTGGAACCGCTGGCACAGTACTAGAAAGGTATCAATATCTTTCTAAATTCTCGGATGCTCTAAGTGACGCTGGTGACACTAACTATTATGTGAATGTCATCAACCAAAAGTCTCCTTATATCTGGTTCAACAATGTTCCAGGTGCCTCAGGTTCTGGAACCGTTGCTTGGGGAACTGCCACAAGTGCATTTACAAATACTGCCACATTCAAGCAGATGGCTGCGAATGAGGGTAACGACACTCTTACAGGTGCTCTTGATGATTATACTACCACAGTTGATTATAGCCTGTTCAATACAGATACTGTAAATGTTGATCTTCTGATGGCTGGTAATGGTGGTCAAACAGTAGTCACTAGTCTGGTGAGTCTCGCCAATAGCAGAAAAGATTGTGTGGCATTCTTCTCACCATTAAAGGCTAGTGTTGTGAGCAATAGTGGTAATGAAACTTCTGCTCTGGTTACTTACATGACCACCACAGTTAATCCGAATTCATCCTATGCCTTTATGGATTCTGGTTGGAAGTATCAGTACGACAAGTACAACAATCTCTTCCGTTGGGTTCCTCTTAATGGCGACATTGCTGGTCTTTGTGCTCGTACCGACCAAACAAATGATCCCTGGTATTCACCTGCTGGTTACAATCGTGGTGTTATCAAGAACGTAATTAAGCTGGCCTGGAATCCGACTCAAGCAAATCGGGATAGTCTTTATTCTGTGGGTGTTAATCCGGTTATTTCTCAGCCTGGTCTGGGTACTGTGCTATTCGGTGACAAGACTGCTCTGGCTCGTCCTTCGGCCTTTGATAGAATCAATGTTCGTCGTTTGTTCATTACTCTGGAAAAGTCTATCTCGGCTGCTGCCAAGTTCTCCCTCTTCGAACTCAATAATGTTTCTACTCGTGCTCAGTTTGTTAATCTTGTAGAACCATTCCTGAGAACAGTCCAGGGTCGGAATGGCATCACAGACTTCAAGGTTGTTTGTGACACCACAAATAACACTCCTCAAGTAATTGATGCGAATCAGTTCGTTGGCGACATCTACATCAAGCCAGCACGTTCAATCAATTACATCCAGCTGAACTTCGTCGCCGTGGCTACTGGCGTTGAATTCAACACAGTAGTCGGCCAATTCTAATAAGAGGGGAGATTAATTTCTCCCCTTTGAAAATCTTAGAATAAATAAAAGAGGATAAAGAATATGTCATTTAATGTAAACGAGTTCAAAGGCCGTCTGGTTAGTGAAGGAGCAAGACCTACATTATTCCGTGCTCAAATCAACTTCCCTGTTTCTTCTGCTGGGTCTCCTGTCGAAGACTTTCAATTTATGTGCAAGGCTGCTCAGTTACCTGCATCAACTGTAGGTACTATTGAAGTTCCCTACTTCGGTAGAAAGATCAAGGTTGCTGGCGATAGAACATTTGCTGAGTGGACAGTAACAGTAATCAACGATGAAAGTTTCTCAGTAAGAAACGCATTCGAACGTTGGCAGAATGCTGTAAATGCATATCAGGGCAACACTCGTGGTGTATCTCCTGCTGGTTATCGTGGTGATGCATTTATTCGTCAGTATGCAAAAACTGGTGAGGATCTTCCTATCAAGACATACCACTTCAAAGATATGTATCCTAGTGAAATTGGAGCAATCGATGTTAGCTGGGAAACCACAGATACCATCGAAGAGTTCACAGTAACACTACAGTATAATTACTTCACATCAGACACCACAGACGGTCCGTTCACTATCTAATCAGTAACAAACAAAAAGGATAATACCATATAATGGCACTAGATTTTTTTGGATTCAAAATTGTTCGTACTGATAAAGAAATCAAGGCAGAGGAGCGAAAGAGTATTAACTCAATCGTTCCTCCGCTTGACACCGAAGGTTCCGTAGTATCTTCTGGTGGGTATTTTGGCACTTCTTACTCTTTGGAATTCTCTACAACAAACGAGAACCTGCTGATTAACAAGTATCGAGAAATCGGACTTCAGGCCGAAGTTGAATCTGCTATAGACGAAATCGTAAACGAAGCTATCTCTACTGATGGTCAGGAAGCTCCTGTCTCACTTGATCTTCAGAAGGTAAAGTATTCGGACGATATCAAAGATTCTATCAGACAGGAATTTACCACCATCCTGTCTCTGCTAAATTTCGATAAGAACTCATACGAAATTTTCAGGAGATGGTATGTTGATGGTAGAATCTATTACTATATTGCCATTGATACCAATAGTCCCAAAGATGGTATTCAACAGTTATCCTATATGGATCCTCGTAGGGTCAAAAGGATCAAGGAAGTAAACAGAGAAAAGAATCCACGTGGTGTGGAAGTCATCTCTGATATCACCGAGTTCTATGTATACAATGAGCACCAGAATCTAAAACTCCCGGTGGATTCGGTGGCTTCGGTAACATCAGGTCTTGTGGATGATAAGAATAATATTGTGGTACTTTCTTATCTCCACAAGGCAATCAAGCCACTGAATCAACTAAGAATGCTCGAAGATGCTACTGTTATCTATCGTCTATCCCGAGCACCAGAGCGCAGAATCTTCTACATTGACGTGGGTAATCTTCCCAAGGTCAAGGCCGAACAATATGTAAACGATATTATGAACAAATATCGTAATAAGATTGTATATGATTCCGAGACTGGTGAAGTCCGAGACGACAAGAAGACTCAGACAATGACCGAAGACTTCTGGCTTCCTCGTCGTGAAGGTGGACGTGGAACAGAAATCGGAACTCTTCCTGGTGGTATGAATCTTGGTGAACTCACCGATGTTCAGTACTTCCAACGCAAACTATATCGATCTTTGCACGTCCCTGTGGCTCGTCTGGATGATGCTGCAACATTCAACACAGGAAGATCCACAGAAATTAACAGAGAAGAAATCAAGTTCTTCAAGTTTGTTCAACGACTTAGAACCAGATTCTCTGCGCTTTTCTCTGACCTACTCAGGAAACAATTGATTCTCAAAGAGATCATCACTCCTGATGAATGGGAAACAGAACTCAAGCACCTTATCTTCTATGACTTCCGTGGTGAGTCTCACTTCATGGAATTCAATGAATCTGAAATCATTTCTCGGAGAATGGAAGTCGCAAAACAGGCAATTGACATGGGTGAAGGTTACTACTCCCAGAAGTATATTCGCCAGAACTTTTTGAAGCAGACCGATCAGGAAATGGAACAGATTGATGTTGATAATGGTCTGGTTAATCCTGAGGTGGAACGAGAAACAGAAACTGGTATTGAAGGTGGTGGTACACCTCCAGAAGAAGAAACTCCAGTAGAAACTCCAGAACCAGAAACACCTGAAGAAGATCAATAAATATTATTGGAGCATATATGAAAAAATCCACTGAGAATAAATACATTGAAGATATCTTGACAGCAACAAAGAAGAACCAACCATCAAAACTGGAAAGTCCTGTCAGTAAGATTCTTTATGCTAAGGCAACTGAGATTCTGAATAATATGAAACAAGAAATCATCAGGAAATACTAAGGATACCATATGGCATTTAACGGAACAGCGCAAATTCTACGACAGGATCAACACAGAGCAACCATATTGGTAACAGGTTCGAATGTTGCTGAATCTGCTTCTGTTATTGTTGATCCTTCATTTCTAACTGGTTGGGTGGGTAATCAAATTGGTGCAACAGGATCCTGGTCTCCAGCAGGTGCCACAGGTATTATTGGTGGATCCACCGGACTTATTGCAGCCGAACTTGCAATCGAATCTATCAATTGGTCCACAACCCAACCACTCACTCTTAATTGGGTAGGCACATCTCCTGTTAATATCTGCAATTTAAGTGGTAGTGGTCAGATGAGAATCAAACGAGATTACTCTGCATATGCTTGGAACAATGTTGGGGTTGCTGGTAAGACTGGTCAGATTTCTCTTACTGCGGCGACTGGATATTACACAGTGCTTATGACTGTATTGAAGCAGCCTCTGACTGGTACCTATAACTCTGGGGCGACTGGTTTCTATTCTATGACTGGTTCGACTGGTCCTGCTTTGTCTGGTGCGACCGGATACTCTCAACAGTACTCAAATCTATAAGGAGTTGTCAAAGTCTAAATGAAACTCTTAACAGAAGTCCACGATTCAGTAAAGGTAATCACAGAAGGAAAAGATGGAACCAGAAAATACTTTCTGGAAGGTATCTTCATTCAGGGTGATATGGTGAATCGTAATGGCAGAGAGTATCCTATTGATACTCTCTCCGAAGAAATAGATCGATATAGCAAAGAACATATTGATACCAATCGGGCCTATGGTGAGTTGGGTCATCCTGATACTCCTACCATTCAGTTAGAGCGAGTGTCTCATATGATTCGATCCCTGACTCGTGATGGTAATAACTTCATTGGCAGAGCAGAAATTCTAGGAACACCCAATGGTAATATCGTCAAGGCACTCATCGATGCTGGGGCGACTCTGGGAGTTTCTTCTCGTGGTGTCGGAACTCTGAAACAGCAAGGTGCCAAGAATATTGTGCAGCCTGACTTCAGACTAATGACTGCCGCTGACATTGTTGCCGATCCTTCGGCTCCTGAGGCATTCGTAACTGCTGTTATGGAAGAGAAGGAATGGATCTGGAACAATGGAAAACTGCAAGAAAAGAAAGCTTCACAACTAAAGAAACGACTCAATAAAGTTTCACAGAACGACTTGATGGAAGAGAAGATTCGAATCTTTCAAGAATGGCTGTCAGAACTTTAATTTATATAAATAATAATACAAGAAAACAGGAGACATCAACTCATGGCAAAAAATAAATTATCTTTCGACGCTATCTTTGAAGGTAACGACATCAAGGAAGATGCGAAGAAACGGATCTCGGCGATGCTCGAAGATGTTGTTGCAACTCGTATGGAAGCGAAAGACGACGAAGACGACAAAGACGGCGAGATGACAGACGACGAAGACGGCGAGAAGAAGATGGAAGCCGAAGCAATGGCCTCAGGGAAAAGGTGCAGCAGTTGCGGTAAGCGCATTGAGGGCAGTGGCAAAACCACTGAGCGTGGTGATGTGATCTGCGCTGATTGCGACCAACATTATGCCTTTGGCGGGCCTGGCGAACATGAAGTGGATGAAGCCGAAGCAATGGATCCTACAGTAGACGACGAAAATCCTGAAGCCGAAGATGAAATGCAAGAGGGTAGAGGTAAACGTATTCTTGGTGTAATATCATCGAAAATCAAAGGCCTATTCGATAAAGGTATGATTAAGATGAAAACTTTTGATGCCTCTGATTACAAAGACTTTCCTGGTGTCAAATCCAAAAAGGCTAGTTTAGGTGAGGTTACAGTTAATGGTGAAGATTATATCATCATTCATGATGGTGTACAAGGTGAGCTGAACATCATGTCAACTGATCTCGATACACCCGAAGTAACATTGAAAGTCAGTAAAACTATACCTACATCGGCTGACGAAGAAAAGGATCCTGAAGCCGAAGATGAGGAAGTTTATGAAGAGGATGACGCAGATGCTGCTACTAACCTCAAATCCCAACTCTCTGGGTTCATGAAAGATCCTGAATTACTGCGAGCTTTCCGGGCAGGATTCGAAGATCCTACCAAAGCCAAACTGGCAATCACCCAGATGGCTACTGATCTGAAGTCGAATGCGGCTGCTGCACCTGCTACCAACTTCGTACTAGAATTATTGGGGTGGTTGGCTGATAAGAGTAATGCAGTTAATATGTTCACACAATGGAAAAAACAGCAGAACGCATCTCCTGATCCTATGACATCGGCTGACGATGGACCTATCAATAACGAATATTCCGAAGCCTTCACAAACAAGCTCGATAAGTACCTGACATATGTTGCCGAAGAGTGGGCAGAAAACAATAAGATTGCTCTGGAAAATGGCATCAAGGTACAGATTGCTGAGTCATTCCTATCCAATATGAAGGGTATGTATGAGCAGTACAATTTCACAAATATTCCTACTCGTGACATGGTTGTTGAACTAGGAACCAAAGTAACTGAAGCCGAACAAAAGCTGAATGAACAGATTGAAAAGAATGCTCAGTTGCGTATTAAGTACAACAAACAACGCAAGGAAATGTTAGTCCTTGAATCATCCAAGGGACTGACAGCAACACAAGTAGAAAAGTTCAAGAAACTAACTGAAGATGTGGCCTTTGAAGATGAGAAGAGTTTCAAGAATAAAGTTGCGGTAATCAAGGAAAATGCATTCACCAAGACTGTGGTAAAGAGTGACACCAAGTTGGAGACTGAAACTGGTCCTCAAGGAGAATTACTCCACGAAAATACTCGCATGTCTAAGTATGTAGATACCATCTCTCGCAGCCTCAAGTTTTAATTTTTATAAATAATAGTATAGTTCTAACATCTTTCAAGGAGAAATAAATGTCAACAAATCTACTAAATAAATGGAAAGGCGTTCTGGATCATGCAGATCTTGCCCCCATCACCGATAAGTATCGCAAGCAGGTAACAGCGATCCTTCTCGAAAATCAGGAACGTGAAGCGATCAAACAGGGCCAGATCATCCAAGAAGCCTATCCTACTGGTGATGCCTCTGCTCTGCAAGGTACTGCTGCCACTGGTGGTGGTTTCGATCCTATCCTCATCGCCCTGGTTCGTCGTGCAATGCCTCAGCTAATGGCGTATGAAGTTTGTGGCGTTCAGCCGATGCAAATGCCGACTGGTTTGATCTTCGCCATGAAGTCACGCTACGCAACCTCAGGTGGTGCGACCAATGGTCAAGTCGGTCCGAATTCCACAGAAGCCCTTTACATTGCTCCCACAGGCGTTGTAGACTCTGCGTTCTCTGGTGCTACCTCTCCTGCTGCTGCTGGTACAGATCCGTTTGCCTCTGGTTATGCCTTTGGTAATGGTATGACCACACTCAACGGTGAAGGTCTGACTCCGAACGAAATGGGTTTCACACTCGATAAGGTAACTGTCACAGCCCAGACTCGTGCGCTGAAGTCAGAATACACAATCGAAATGGCGCAGGATTTGAAAGCAGTTCACGGTCTCGATGCTGAGTCTGAACTCTCCAACATCCTCTCCAATGAAATCATGTTCGAAATCAATCGTGAAGTTATGGGAAACATCTATAACGTTGCGAAGGTTGGTGCCCAGAAGAATACCACCACACCTGGTGTATTCGATCTTGATACCGATTCTGATGGCCGTTGGTCAGTAGAACGTTTCAAGGGTCTGCTGTTCCAGGCCGAACGTGATGCTAACTTCATTGCCAAGGACACTCGTCGTGGTGCTGGTAACTTCCTTGTTGTTTCTTCAGACGTTGCTTCTGCTGTGGCTATGTCAGGTAAGCTTGATTATGCTCCTGCTCTTAAGACAGATCTCAATGTTGATGAAGCCACCGACACATTTGCTGGTACACTAAACGGCAAGTACAAGGTATTCGTTGATCCCTACTTCTACTCTTCAACCAATGATCTTATGGTTGTCGGTTACAAGGGTAAGTCTCCGTATGATGCTGGTATGTTCTTCTGTCCGTATGTACCGTTGCAGCAGGTACGTGCAGTCGATCCGAACACCTTCCAGCCCAAGATTGGCTTCAAGACTCGTTACGGTCTTGTTGGTAATCCCTTCTTCGGTACCACACCTGGTGCTCTTACTGCCAATGCTAATGGTTACTTCCGGAAGATCAAAGTCCTCAACCTCATGTAATCACTGCATCCTTACCAGGGTGCATATAAAAGAGAAAGGGAGCCTTCATTGGCTCCCTTTTTTTATTGTCTGCCATTAAGAACAAAGTTTTTTGAAAGTATTTACTCTGTATCTTTCATTCTTACCAAAACTCTTATTCACACTTTGATAAAATGTAATTGTAGGATAAGCATTACTTGTGACAGATTCATATTTAGAGTACGGAATTTTGAAAAACACCACCCTACACTCATGAGGTATAGCAAGTATCACTCGCAATGTGCCTGTTTTATTTTTAACGTTCACTCCTGCGGTATATGATCTCTTTGAATTGTTGTAGTATAGCGTCGCCTTCTTGGCATCACTTCCATCAGTGAAGTCCATACCATCCTGTGCTCCAATAATCCGATTGAGTTTCTTATTACAGGAGGCCATGGCAACTTCAACAAGTGCATCGATTTGAATAACACCTTCAGGAACCATTTGTTGTAGAGATTCTAAAGAGCTCTGAGAAAATTTTTTTTGGATCCAAGGGAAGATTTCTGTTAAGATTAACTGATCACCCAGTACCGAATTCTGTGTTACAGTAGTGGCCATGATTAAGTCACCACTCCGTCTTTTTCCAATGCCTTCTCAAGCTTGTTCACAATCCTCATAACATTCACATGATTAACAAGCAGATTCTTCTGGGACATCAAGGCCACTCCATATAACATCATCTTGGCTTCTTCGAGTAGTGATCTGGTTTTTGGGTTCATTATATATTACTCCTCAGTTAATCACCGCAGCCAACTGGGCACTGGCCAGGTTCTTGGCTTTGGCTTCAGTTTGAATACTGAAACTACCAAAGAAACTGCGTGCCCATTGGTTTGCTGCGTTGTTCCATAAAAATTCGCTGTGTGCTCGCAGTTTCTGCTTACAATGACCCTGCGACAAAAGTGTGTTCATATCAGGCAGTACATTAGGATCGTGATCAACTAAAACATCTTCACGACTCTGACTGAAATGCATCACAGGATGAACTCCACGCCAGCTGGAAATTACCTGACGCACACGAGCATCGTCGGGCTGAATGTATTCTCCAGCCCGAATCCAATGGTGATGAACATCCAGTACCACAGCACACACATCACTGACCTGTAGTACATCTTCCAGTCCGTGACCATTCTCGTCATTTTCCACAGTGATCAGGTTGCGAGCTTCAGGGCTGAGTCGACCCAGACTCTCACGGAACCCCACAGCACCACGACGACCACTCATATGTATATTTATCTTAAAGCCATGGTCGTGCCAGTCAGTACCATATCCCATCCAGCGTGCTATGTCGGTATGATACTCAAACTCTTCCAGGCTGTGACGTACCACATCCGGATTCTCAGATGCGATGCAACAAAAAGGACCTGGATGAAAGCTGAGTCTGATACCCAGTTCACGAGCACGCTCACCCACTGCGGCAAAATTTCTATCACAATAGACACGTACATCATTCTGGGTCCAAAAATATCTCCACTGTGGGTGGTTATACATAGGTAGTGTTTCTGATCCAATACGCACCATATGCTGTGTAGTAGGTAACTGAGCCACTGCTTCAATTAGATTAGCAATAGCAGTGATATTGTGCTGCATAATATCCCAGAGTCTTCGCTCAGCCACTGCAGTGGTCTGACGAGACAACCAGGCTAGTGTGGTGGTGCGACTGGTAATATCAGACCCAGCACTGACACATCGAATTCCGGCAGGTGTGTGCTCGGCGATCATCATCTTACAACAAAATCCCAATCTAGCAGAGGAGCCACGACTTTGCAGTGTCATAATAGTTTACCGTGACTTGAAGCAGGTCGTTTCGACCACATCAAGAAAGTCTTCTTCGTTCTCGGCGAACAGCATAATCTTGGCCACTTTTTGGACCATACGCAGAGACAGTTCACGGAAGCGAGCGAAGTGAGTTTCAAAGAACGACATCAGGTCTTTGGTCTGTTTGGTGCTCAAGCCCAGAGTGTATGCCATATCCGTATTCTGAAGCACGTCCTTGATGCGAAGCAAATACTCACGAGAAGAGGTCAGGTTCAGGTCGATGTAATAGCTGCGGGAGATCAGAGCAGCAAAGTGAGGAGCCAGTTTGTTGTTGCCAGCAATCATTGCTTCGAAGTTCAGATTGGTGATGAAGACCACAGACCCTTTGTATTCGAAGTTATTCGGAATCGCCTCACCAGCTTCAGACTCAAATTCCTTTTCTGATCTCCAGGAGATGTAACGTTTCTTGCTGGTATCCAGAGCACCCTTGAGAAGGTTCAACGAGACTTCATCAGCAAAAACAGAGTCAGCATCGTCGAGCAGGATGACCTGATTTTCTTCACGATTTTCCCAGAGCAGTTTGTAAAGGCCAGTGGCCTTGATGAACCCACGAACTCCAGTATACTGGATCGTCTCATCATTGGCAGCACTCTCAAGAATGCCTTCAATCGTATAGGTCTTACCGATACCAGCAGGACCAGAGACCACCATCGAGCGAACTTGTTTCCGAACGACTCCCTGAGCCATCCGATCCAGCGTGCGGAATTTACGACGCTGAGAGGTCAGAATTTCTTCGTCGGTCAACTCAGGCTTGGAAGCCACAGGAGTCGACGCAGAGCCAACCAAAGCAGAAATATCGTACGTTCCACGACCAACCTTGGTGCCAGTCAGGAAACCCCAAGACACCCCATGCTTCTGACACACAGAGACCACATCAGTACGATTAACAGTGGTGCCAAACTTTGCAACCAGTTCCGCAACCACAGTTTGCTTTTTGGTATCAATCACGCTCATGTAACAAGTATAGCATATTGAGTCGAAGAAGGCAAGTTTTGTGTGTGCTGTAGAATCAACAAGATACAGGGAACTCTGTGCAAGTTGTTCATTCTAAAGGCAAATCTTTTTTGAAGTATTTTTGCTCTGTGAAGATTCTCTCGTGTGTGCATATATAAGGTTGGGCTCTAAAAAAAGTTTCAAAAAACTTGTGCTTTAGAATGAACAACTTAGAGTATCTTGTTCATTCTAAAGGGAATTCTCTTGTTGACTTCTCTCTTCGAATGTGCTATACTTGTTCTATAAGGTTGATTGAAACGATATGAAAATCCAATACATTGTAGAGCGACGGTATACCGGACCTTCCGGCGGACGTGACTGGCATGAAAGAATCTTTTTGAACGTTGGAGTTCCTAGCATTGTCACCGGATTGATGATGACTGACGAACAAGCCAGAAAGACTGCCAAGGAATACTCTGAGCCTGGAGATACCGCTAGTCCTCATACAATTGTGGAATATCGAGTTCGCCGCATCACCGAAGAAATAATCTAAGATTCTTGCAAGTTGTTGAAAACAAAGGGAAGAAAGTTGTTGACTTCTCTCTTCGAATGTGCTATACTTGTTCTATAAGGTTGATTGAAACTATGAAAATGTATTTGCTGACTTTGTGCGATGATCCCTACGCACCTCATGTGACTCTTGGGTTGTATGCATCGATGGAAGATGCAGTAGCAGCCAAGAAAATCATGTTTGGATGTTATCCCAGACAAAACGTCACGTATTGGGTTGAGGTCTTTACTGTGGGCGTTACCCACATTCCGGATCACAATACTGATATTGTGGAGATCCCCTAATGAACGATGACTTTGATGATGTCTCTGCTGAAGAGTTCTACGAACCGGATGACTTCGAACAGTACAATCAAAATGAAGCGGATGACTATCGTCACGACTATGATGATTGCATACGTTTAAGTTTCATAAATTGGTAGTTGAATTTAATTGACAAGGAAATATATCATGGCTAATACGAAACTCAGTTCCATCGAAAAGTTGAGACAGTTTGTCGGCACAATTCAGGAGATGTATCATGACCAGACCGTGTTCTCTCGTACAGAACTCAATAAGGCAGCAAAGCATAGTGGCAACTTATCTGGCCTTTTGATTTTCGGAGGCACGGCGAAGTATGGTGGATTTGCCTCTACCACCAAAATCTCTCGTGGTTGTTACATCATTCCATTGGCCTGGACTAATGGTGAGGCTCCGTGGGATCCTGCTCCAGTTGAAATTGTGCCTGTGGTGGCCAAGTCTCCTGCAAAAAACAAAGTCAAGAAGGCTGCAGCAGCTGCTGAAGTTGTGACTGAATCCGTTTGTGAATAATTTCTCAAAATAAAACTTGACTTTGTAGTTGACTCCGTAGTATAATAAAAGAGTAGTAAAAAGGAAAAGGAAAATGAATTATGAAAAATCTCAATAACGTTGTTGAAGGTCTTGATTCTTTCCAGGGTAAGAGTGTGATGTTGTTCTGTTCGAACTACATCTATGCTGGTACGGTCTCCGAGGTCACTAAATCTCATGTCAAGCTGGCCGATGCTCAGATTGTATATGAGACTGGTGCATTCACTGAAGCTGGATATAAGGATGCTCAGACTCTGCCGACTGGTACCTGGTTTGTCACGACTCAGTCCATCGAAAGCTTCGGTCCGGGCAAGTAGGAACTGATTGGTCGTTCACAGGTAAGTTCAGACACCCTCTAGATGATGTACAAAAGTCTAGTTAACGAATCGTGAATTGGGGATCTGACACCAATATCGATATGACAAAGAAATCAAGATACAAACGAATTATGTGGTCTGGGTCTTGGTCTGGGTCTGGGTCTAGGTCTTGGTCTAGGTATAGGTCTGGGTCTAGGTCTGGGTCTAGGTATAGGTCTGGGTCTAGGTCTAGGTCTAGGTCTGGGTCTGGGTCTAGGTCTTGGTCTAGGTATAGGTCTGGGTCTAGGTCTTGGTCTTATGCAAAGTGAACAGAAGATCCTGAGAATACTTCAGGATCTTTCTGAGATTGCTGCTCTCACTCCAAAGGTAGCCAATTACAAACTGGCAGCTGCATTGGAATATAAGAATAGGATTGTGGCATACGGAACTTCATCCTATAAGTCT
>Ga0114978_10002672_pt1 | contig 14678 bp, 26 predicted proteins | sample S_140212_EF_Meta_FD_87027 | JGI IMG/M metagenome (GOLD analysis project Ga0114978, IMG submission 87027) | Freshwater microbial communities from Lake Simoncouche, Canada to study carbon cycling - S_140212_EF_MetaG | ecosystem: Environmental > Aquatic > Freshwater > Lake | place: Lake... | reverse complement strand
GGTGAAGGCCAACATCCTGCCCTTCATGTATGAAGAGGCCATTGCCGAGAGCGCCAAAACTGGCCTCCCCATTGTCGTTGTAGAAGGTGAACTCACCTGCCAGGCCGTCTGGAGCATTGGCCTGCCTTCCGTCACCTTCCTGGGTGGCAGTAAGCAGTACCGCACCAATGGCGACTACGCCAGCCTCTTCAAGAATCAGAAGCTGGTGCTAGCTCCCGATAGGGACGAGCAAGGTGTTGCCTTCATGAAGGAAGTGGAAGCCGACAACCCTGGAGCACAGTGGCTCTACGCTGATCCACGCTCTTGGGAATGGCAAAACCTGCCCAGTGGCAACGGTCTTGACCTGGCTGATTACATCGCTGAGGGTGTCACCAAAGATGACTTGCTTGCCTCCATCGTCTCCAAGGGCAAGCATTCCGGCAAGGATGGTAAGCCTGCCTATGAGGAGATTATTTCAACAGTGGAGAATTTTGTTGGCCTCTATGCCAATGATGCTCGTATCACCTACGAAACTGCCAACTGGCTAGAAATGCGTGGTGTGAAGATGAGCCAAAACAATGTTGATAAGATTATTGACGAGGCCAAAAGTCGCATCTATGGCAAGGAGGAAATTGAAACCATTGACGCTCTCACCATTGCCAATGCAGACCAATGCCGTGAATGGTTGATTGCTGGCATCATGCCCCTGGGTAGCGTCATGCTGCTGGCCGCTTCTGGAGGCACTGGCAAAAGCACCATCGTCTACAACTGGGCACTCAAGATTGCTCTTGGTGAACCATGGAGTGGAAGACGTTGCCATAAAGGCAAGAGTCTGATCATTCAAAGTGATGAACCATTGGTGGACACCAGCGAAAAGCTTGGCGTTATTGGTTTCAGAGAGGCTGGTCTGGAGGCTGGCATCATTGACTTCTGGGAGAACTGGCGCTTCGGCCACATGAAGCAACTTGAAGACTATGTGAGGAAGAACCGGCCAGTCTTTGTTGCCATTGACTCTCTTACTGCCTGTCTGTCTGGCATGGACGTAGATTTGGTGAAGAGCAATGCTGGTGATGTCATCTATGGGTTGCGCGACATTGCCAATCAATACAAATGCAGCATTATCATTCTTCACCACTTAAACAAAAGCGGGGGCCTCAGGGATTCCACCAGTTTCGTAGACAACGTTAGTGAAGTGGTAAAACTTACTCGCTCTGAGAACAATGGCGACCCCAATCAATTCATCCTCGAATGGTTGAAAAGCAGGAGTGGCCTCACTGGTAAGCACGTGTTGCAGCGCGACACCTTGTCCTATGGCTGGCACTACGCAGGCCCTCAGGGCGGTTCCTTGGAAGAGCTGGATCAAGTGGTGAATACGGTCAACATGCGTAAAGCAGAGCGTTTCACTAAGCAACAAGTGGCAATGATCTCTGGCAGCTTGGACACCTCATCCACGGGCAAAATGCTAGAAGTGGCACGTCGGCAAGGTTTAATCACCAGTAGCTTCGAGGTGGGGCCCAATGACGAACGCAAGCGTCTTTATCACTCCTGGGACTACGCAGATCCTGACGTTGACAATATTGATTTTGTTGAGGCTCCCGCTCCTGTAACAGCGCACGATTTCTTTTAAACTGTAGGCAGTTGTAATAACTGCCATGATCATCTGGGACAAAGGTTTTATCAAACCAGTAGTTGTGAAGGAGGAGTCCGTTGAGGCTCCTTTTTCAGTGCCTGAAGCTGTCGAGACAGTAGCTATTGAGCCAGAGGTGGTGCCTGAGCAAGGCTGGGCTGGTAAAGGCTTTGGCTGGTCCTCATAGGCCAATTCTTTAGCTGGCACATTTGAGCTTGGTGGGGGTGTGTAGACTCGTCCCGTTCTTTTCCATCGTTCCGCTCTCCTAACCATCCTTTGCCGAGCGCCGTTCGCGAGGGTAGGCCCCCAAGGCCGTCGTTTTGTTGGCGCTCTTTACTTTTTCTCGCTTCTTCTCTATATTGGCTACGACATCAACGTCGTCCAATGCCTACCGCTCCACAATCTCCCGATCAGCTTCCCTCCATTGACCACAATGGAACGCTAATCGAGGTGCTCTGTCATCACGGCTACTCAACGCCAGACCGTGGACCAAGGCCGTCATCACGAGTCATGTATGGTGCTCGTGACAAGAAGGGTGAACGCCATTGGCGGTCATCCCTGCACGAAATTACAAGCCTGATTGATCATGGCTTTAAAACCAACGCAGTGGCATCAGGAATTTGACAATGGAAGAAATCAACGAACTAATTGGAAAACTTGCAACAATTAAGGCTGCACAAAAAGTGTATGCAGAGAAGGAAACGTTTTACAAAGATTTGTTAATGAAATTCCTAAAGGAATTTGATCTTGATAAGGAGGACACTGAGCATGGTTCTGTTCGCATTCAACGTCGTTCTGAAAAGGACTATGGCGAAGAAGTGAGAAAGCAGGAAAGTAGCCTCAAGGAACTTAAGAAATTAAAAGATGACATTGGTGATTATGAAATCATCAAAACCAGTGAAAGCCTTGTATTTAATTTCCCTACCAAGTCATGATTACATTTTTAATTTGGTTTGCCATTGGTTTTGTTGCTGCTTCCATTTTTGCTGATTCCATTTTTTCGGAGTAATTACCATGCCAATGCCTGATATTAATTTTGCTTCTCCAGAAGCAGAACTCAAATATGGAGTGAAAACTCTTCTGGAGGCTGGCTTCACTGCAAAGCAAATTGATCGCATCAGGCATGAAGTTGGGCTTGGTGCTGACAAAACTCCTTACAACAAGGAGCTCATGGGGCAACGCCGTCATATGACAAGCGAGCTGCTGGCAGCCAACATGAGCAACAGTCAAATTGCTCGCGTGTTGCAGCTAAGCAAGGAAACTGTCAATGCAGATAGAAAGCACATTAGGCAGCTCTATACAGAAGAAATTCTCAAGAGTGCTGATGTGCATCGTGCCCGCCTCCTCAAGGAACAAATGGACCTTAAGGACGTGGCAATGAAAAGCTTTGAAGGCAGCAAAAAGAAACGCACTATCACCACCAGCGAAAGTAGCGATGCAGATGACTCTTCAATTATTAGAACAGAAGAAAGCGCTGGCGATGCCAGCTTTTTAAACGTGGCAAAGAACTGTCTTGTTGAACAAGCCAAACTCCTGGGCCTCAATGAACTACGTCCACAGCAGGAAGAGAAGAAAGACTACAAGAGCTTTCTGGATGACCTGGCAAAGACTGTGGGCGACATCAAAGAGCGTGAAGCTAATGCCACTGCCATTGATACCACTTCCTTTGATGACGATGCTTCCACCGCCATTGTTTCACTATCTTGACAAGCGCCTAGCTTTTAAGGCAGACTATACGCATCCTCTTCTTCCTCTATGGAATTTGGTTCTGTTGACGACTTTCTTCGTAAGGCCACTAATGCCAAGAAAGTTGAACGCGACGTAATTGACGAGGAACTCAGTGACATGCTGGATAATCCAGCGGTCTTTGGCATTCCGCCTGAATTAGCTAAAACGCTAGAAGGCATGCTGGAGCAATATGGTGATGAAAGCCTTCGTCAAGTGGGGATGTTTTGTATTGGCAAATGGATGCACATCCACAATCAAACCATCCAGGCTCATGTGGAAGCAGAGGGCTGGCCAGAAGCTCTTCTAACTATGAATGACGTGAGCAAACTCTCCACTGCCCTTCGCATCATTGAAGAAGTGGGCAGCTTTGGTGGTAGTGAGCAATGGACAAAAATGTTGAAGGCCCTGGTGGGCCAAGCAGTTATGGAAAGCTGTGAAGACAAAGGTATTGACATTTTTTCATTCTTTAACAACAATGATTAAAGGCAATATGTTTGACGTGTTTGCCGTTAAATTTTCTGACGGACAAGAAATCTCCTTAATTGCCAAAGATGCAGAAACTGCCCGCGCTTTAACTCAGCATTCATATCCCAAAAAACAAATTGTCAAAGTTTGGGAAATCACCTACTACGATTATGACAAATAAACTTCCCCCCATTGTTAATCTCTGTATTCCGCCAGCTTTGTTGGCCGATGCCGAGGCCATTGCCGCCGAGAATCCACCAGTTCATCCTGCGTGGTGCAAACTGCAGCGCCGTGGCAAGCATTTTGTCATTCGAACGAACGATTTAGAAGACATCACTGAAGTGGCTGACTGGGCCCGGTCAGCTTTAGTAGAACCGGCTAGCCCTTTAACAAAGGCCAAAAGACAAGCCTTCCAGGCTGTCCTGGACAGGGCTAATCGCTATGCCGAGATGGTGCCGCTTGGCTTCTCCCATTGCATGGCAGTGAAATGGCGTGACAAGCCATTGTCAGTGGGCAGTTATGTTCGCAGTGATGGCAGCCTCAAAAGCGAGGCTAAAGATAAGAAACGCTAATAGCCACAAGGCTTGACTTCCCCCATTGTCTCGTTCATTGTGGGCCAGTACCCAACAGACCAGCGATGGTTCCTCTCATGGCTCTCTTCCTGGAAAGCATTCCCAACACTACTAGCGTCTTCACTGACAAGGGCGCAATGGTAATGAATCTTGACCAGCCCGTAGTTGCCTGGCACTTTCACATTAAAGAGCTTGAGGAGTGGCTAACCACTCTTGAGGAAGCAATGGCAAAAGAAACCAATGCTGGCAATCGTCGTTCTTTCGAAGGCATGTATTTCTCGATGAAGACTGCTTATCGTAAGCATCTTGACCAGCATGAGGAAGTGCAAAGCCAAGCTCCCACTGCTGACGACCTCCAGGCTTATCTTTCTGCTTACGCTGCTGCCATTGCATCATGACTAATTCTTTCCCAATCCCCTCCCCACCGCAGGAGCTGCGCGACAAGTGGCTCGACAAAGCACCGAACACCAGCGTGTACGACTACCTCATTGACAGCGCCGCCCGCTGGGGCGCCGACCAGGAGCTGGAGGCGTGTTGTGCGTGGCTGGTGAAACTCCAGAGCCTTCACTATATCAATGCCCTCCGCACCTCCCGCCGCCCCAAGCCGCTAACGCTGAAGGAGCGGGCATTGGAGACATTTGATAAACTTGAGCATCTTTTTGATGGGTATGGACACGACGGGGAAACCATCCGCGAAGCCCTGGAGGCATTGCCCAGTGACTGACCACATTCCCAACGATCTCAGCCACCTCAACGATGCAGAGTTCAACGCACTGTGCCCGCAGGGTGAACACGCACCGGGGCCAGAGCCTCTTTCCCCCGCCGCGCAGGCAGTGCTGGATGCGGCCTTTGTGCCCTGGGAAACTATCGACACACCTCAAGCCATTGCCGCCGCCGCCCTGCGAGCTGCTGTAGTGCAAGTAACTCCTGTGTCAACTAACGCCAGGCAAATGAAAATTCGCGATGAATTCCTGGCTATTGCCAACGAGCTGAAAGGAATGTCTAATTAGCGCCAAATTAGATGCAGAAAGAAAGGGGCCCTTCAGGGAGCCCCTTTTTATTGGCTTAACGAGTTCCGAGAGGCTGATTGCCTCACAAATCAGGTGTTTGCCATCCATACCTCAATACTGTACTCCTGGATCCGGCCAGTAATAGACAAAAGAAAAGGAGGGCTTACGCCCTCCTCGTCTTTATCACCCTCCGATAGCATTGCTCCTCAACAAAGGGGAAAGGGCCCAAACAGGCACCACAACAGCCCGGTCAATCCTTACGGAATAGACCACCCTCTCCATACTGTCCATCCTTGCGGGCTCCGAGCGTGGGGGCTGTAGAGCGAAGCCGAAGCTTCAGGACCGAGTGACTTGCAAATCATACCATGCCATTGCCGCTTAGCCCCAGGCTTAGGCAGTGTTCGGTTAACCGCCCTTTAAATCGTGTTAGCCTTTTCTTGCTGGTCAGGCGACTGTCAGCCCAAACTGACATTCTTCTTTTTTCTTGTGATCAAAACATTATTCTTCGTTTGCTTTGCTGCCCTCACCTTCGTGCCAGTGGTCAGTGAAGCTGCTTCCTTGCGTCAATGCGGCACTAGCTCATGGTATGGCTATGGAGATGGCTTCAATGGGCAACGCACTGCCAATGGAGAGCGCTTCAATGCCTATGGCCTCACTGCTGCCCATCGTTACCTCCCTCTCGGCTCCAGAATTAGAGTGGTCAATCCAGCCAATGGCAAGGCTGTGACCGTCAGGATCAACGACAGAGGCCCGTACTATGGCAGTCGCATCTTGGACTTGTCCTACGGTGCCTTTGCCAAAATAGCCAGTGTTGGCAGTGGCACGGCACAAGTGTGCATTGCTCGTGCGTGATGGTAAGCTCGCAAGGCGAAGGTGAATGAGGGGAGGCGAAAGCCTCCTCTTTTTTATGTGCTTAGGGAGTTTGCAAAAATTCACACTATTATTTCGGCACGAGCGATTTAGATCTTCTTCCAGAAATTCTCTGGAATCAAAAAGTCATTGCTCTACCCCCCCCCAGATCCCTTTTCAAGCGATGACTTCTAATTTTTCCCGTATTTTTGTGGCCGATTTTGGCCAAAACCATTGGACAGTCTTTGATTCCTTCACTCAGGAAATCTTTGAACTGTCACCCGATGAATTCTTTGCCCTCGCATGGCTTCCAGTGGGAAGCACATTGATTTGCGAGCAGGCGCATCTTGGTAGCCCTCGCAAAGATTCCAGCCTTGCACAGGTGTACCTGGCCGAAGAACTGCTGGACCTTTACGCACGTGCAGAGACTAAAGACTGCATGATTAAGTTGTTTCCGCATCAATCCACGGCCAAGGCTCGTGCTCGCTGGGGAACAATGGACAAAACAGACGCAGTGGACGTTGTTGCCATTTACAACCATGTGGTGAACAGTCCTCACATGCCACTGATGAATCCACCTAAAACATTTGAAGCCAGCAACAGCAGGCAGGCAGGATGGACCTTCAAGCATGAAACCAATTGCATCCTCAACAAGGCTCGTCGTTTTGACTACGAAGATCCGAGCGACCAAGTCGTGCAGTTCATTGAGGACAATCTCAAGCTGATCACCAGCAAGCTTTCAATGGAAGCGCGTGAAGTGTTTGACGTAGATCGCGTGAAGAAGGATGGCAATTTCTACGCTTCTGGCAAGCGCATGATGCGTTTCTACACCATTGCATCATTGTTTCTGCAGCCTGACGGCAAGGTTCGCAAGCGCTTGGACACTGACACCATCCCTGGACTGCGCTGGCTGTCACGCAACGTTCTGCACAATGGTCCCTTCCATTTAAAAGGCGGCATTGCACGGTCCAATCTCAATCATCACGTTGCCAAGAACTATATCATTGGCAAGATGGACACACGCAAAGCCAGTGACAGCGGCAAAGTGTTGAGCCATTACCACTTCACGCCAGAACAGGATGAGCAGTTTCGTGGCCATCGCAAGACGTTTCGTCGTTCTGTAGTGGAGGCCATGCAAGTGATTCGCGACATCGTGAAAAATGACTATGTTACAACGGTAAACATGGGCTAAGCTTGCGTAGCTCGCTGGAATTAGTATGTCATCCAATTTGTTTTGGATTTAGCCCATCTTCCAGCGGCAATCACGCATCTTTCAGGGTGTTATCCACTTTGCTGTGGATTTATTGCATCAAGATGCCGTCAGTCACGTCCTTTAACTAGTCATCCAATTTGCTTTGGATTTATGGCTTTAGGACGTGCTACAATTCTTCAAACTTCCTTTAGATCGTTATCCAGCCCACGTTGGATTTAAGGCGTTAGGAAGTACCGTTAGTCACGCCTTTCAAGGGATCAATCAGTTCGCTCTGATTTCAATGTCTCAAGGTGTGCTACCATTCTCCAAACTTCTTTCAGTAAGCCATCCAGGCTAGCCTTGGATTCACGTCTTCAAGAAGTTTCATGAGGCCCCTTGAGGGCCTTTTGTTTTGTAAAGAATTGTTACAGCGCTGGCATGGGAGGCCATTTGCCTGTATTCTTGTTTCACGAGGCGCGACCCTCACCACTGCTTCAACCACCATGCTCAAGCCCCAATCTAAAACTGCTCTGATCAAGAGCTTCATCCACGATGCTGGCAGCAGCATCATCAGCGTGGAATTTACCAAGCTTGATGGCACTGTCCGCAAGCTGCAGTTCAACCCTCGCGACACGCAGGAAGTGAAAGGCACTGGCCACGCCCTGAAGAAGCCCAACATCGTCCGCTGCCGTGATTTTGCAGTTGCTCGTAAAGAAGGTGAAGGCGCATGGCGTTCGTTTGATTGCGAGCGCGTGGTCAAGATTCAAGCCCACGGCACCGTCATCTCATTCTGAATCATGAACTTTGAAACCATTTCCCTTTCCATCACAGCACCCATTCCTCTTGAGAATGGCCTGAGTCCGGCTGTTGTTGGTGCTTGCGATCTCAAAGGCCGTTGCTATTGGGGCAGACTCATCAAAGGCACCTGGCGATGGAGGTACAATCATGAACCTGTTAATGGCAGCACTCATTGGCTTCCTGCCAACACCGCTGCGCTTCCTGCTCGACTCCCTCGCAAATCCAGACCATGACTTCTTATCTCGAAAAAATCGAGGCTGATCGTCAGGCCCAACACAGTGGCACTGACATCCGCCGCAATGGCGCCACCTGGGAAGTGTATTGCTGGGAGCGCGTCACCGAGCTTCAGTACACTTCCTACGCTGTCTCCGAGCAGTTTGCCCACAAATGGGAAGCCGAGCGCTTCCTTTACGCCCTCAAAAACCGCTGATCATGAGACTTGCACCTCCTACTCCCATCGTTCCCACCATCCACCTCAATGGCACTAGTGGCCAGGATTTAAAGGCTGAGTACTATGCCGCCTATGAGGCCATCGAAGCTGCTGTGGAGGCCCTCGCAGCAGCAACCTTGAACGCGAGAGATTATTACGTGCAAAGCGCTGATGCCTATTACGAGGCTCGTGAGCAACGTGCAGAAGCTTTCGACAAGCTCAGGCAAGTGTCTGACTACGTGGAAGGCATGCTCGTAGGCATTATTGACCAGACCAAACCTTTGTAAACTTTTGTTACAACGGGGCCCCTGGGCCCCTTTTAGCTGTATTGTTCTCTCACGAGGCGCGAGCTTCACCATCCCGGTTACAACCATGGCAATCATCAACCACACTGTTGACCAGATCGCTCCAGCCCTCGATTCCTACACTGCTTTTGAAGGGCTCCAGCGCCTTGACTTTAAAGTGGTGCTGCCCAACTCGGCCGAGCCCTTCCCCGTGAACGAGCGCAATGGCTCGCCCCAGCACCTGCTTCGCACGCTTGAAATGCACGGTCTGCTGCATGTGTGTCACCGCTGGTATCTCGATGGACCAGTGGGGAGCGAGTGGACCATTTCCACCATGGTGGGCCCCATCACCGTTCCTGCTGGCACTCGTATTGTTTCGCAAGATGTGCCCTCCTCCATGCGAGCCATTAAAAAGCCAGCCTCCCTCGGCAAACGCATTTGGGATTGATTACGAAATGTAATGACGGGGCCATTAGGCCCCTTTTTGATGTATTCTTCCTTCAACGAGGCGCGAGCTTCCCAACTGGCTTCAACCATGACCGTCATTCTCCATCGCCTCTTTGAGCAAACGCCAGATGGCGTTGTTCGTCACTGCGGCTTCACTGGTCCTTCCCTTGAAGAGGCCCTGCTATGGCAAAAGGAAATGCAGGAATGCTTCCCGCAGAATTGCCACTGGATTACTCCCGTGACTCGCCCAACTACATTTATCCGCTGATCATGGAAACCATTAACATTCTGGCAATTAGCTCAAAAGGCAAGAGCCGCATTGGTAGCAAAATGACCATGGCCATTGTTGAGCAAAACCATCATGACAAAATGTTTGTTGTGATTCCTGGCACTAATCAATGTCGATGGATTAAAAAGGACAACGACCCTGATTTTCGCATTATTGGAGACGACTAATGATTACGATTCGCACTTCTACTGACCTTGGCCCGTATTTTAATATTTCCCATGGTTGTTATCAAGCTGCATCTATTAAGGACATTCTTTTCCATTGTCGCTTAGCAATGGATGATAGTGAAGACATCATTGGCATTTTTCACGATGACACCTGCATTGGTCTGTGGCAAAACGAGCCTGATGTAGATAGCGATGGGGAAGGCGGTTGGGACAGAGGCCCTAATGCCTATGTGCAATACCGGCCTGATGGCTCCAGCCCTAAGCTGTTCAAAATCCTCTGTGAGGCCCTCCAGTGAGCGTTCTTTCCATTCTTGATTGGTCCATTAACCCTGATAGCGACGTGCTAGGCGTCAAAGCCACTGTTGACCATTTCACCGTCAACTCTTGGCATTGGGACCACAGTGATTATGCAGAAGAGTATGGTCGTGCCGTATGCAAGGCTGCAATCCTGCTGGCGGAGCCCAGTGACTGGCCCTCCACTGAAGAGGAGCAGATAGACTTCCTAAATGCTTACGAGCCTTACTGGCTGCTTGTGGAGGACGCATGAGCACCAATTATTATTTGCATGCCCCTGAATCCTACCGTTGGGGAGCAGTTGAACATTTAGGCAAAAGTTCACAAGGATGGTGCTTTGGCTTGCATGTTTATCCAGAAGAAGGACTAAACAATTGGACCACCATGTGGGAATACGTTCAAGAACTGGTTTATGAGTTTAATTACACAATACGGGATGAATATGGAAAGATTATTAATCCTGGTGAATTCTTTACTGTTGCGTGGGATAGGGATGTGAATTCTCGTAGGCACGAGCTTGATGATCGCTGTATTGGCCATGGTAATGGTCCGTTTGATTATATTATTGGAGACTTCTCGTGATTATCATTGATTTCTTTTCTGAAACATGTTGCAAAGGCACGGAAATCGTGGAGGGATGGTATTGGTATGAGGACGATGGGGAAGGCATGGGAGGCCCATTTGATGACGAAGAAGATGCCACTCTTGCTGCAGAGCTTGGTGAAACCTGCAGGCCACATGAAGACTGGACTTTCCCCTTGAAACGCTGAGGGACTTGCTGGAAAGCGGTAAGGACTTGCTGATATGCGGTAAGGACTTGCCAGGAAACGGTAAGGACTTGCCGGAAAGCGGTAAGGACTCGCTGAAACGCGGTATAGAGCGCTCAAAACCGCTGGGGACTGGCGAGAATGCGGTATATAGCGCTAGCGCTGAAATTCAAGAAGGGCTAAATGAGCCATTTTCTAGTACAAATGTACTACCGATAGTACAAATGTACTACTGGCCAAAATAGTACAAATGTACTATAAGTCCAGCTTATTAATGAGGGCTGAATGATAAGCTCAGCTTATATTATAAGCCTGGCTTATGGTTTGAATTCTTTACCATTAGAAAACCTGATAGGTATATTTTGGCTCAGATCTGCGCCGTTAAATCTACCTAACTTGTTCGCCCTTAGGTGTTGGCTACCGGCGCGTCGCTATTCAAGGTAAACCGCGCGTCGCTAAATATAGCTAACCGCGTCGCCCTATTTAATTGTTTCAATATATTAAGATTTTTGGCCCGCCTCTCGCTGGTGGTGACCAATGGGGGATCATGGGCGAGACACCGGCAGGCCGAACGCGTCGCCGGTGTCAAGTTCTTCTCTTTAATCCCTCCGCTCTGCTCTCCATGCTCTCCGCTCTCCATGCTCTCCAGGGTGTCGAGGCCCTCGCCCTCGCTGCCGCCCGCATCTGGGCCGCCGCCGGTGAACTTCTCACCGCCGGAGCGATCCTATGGGCCCTTGATGCCCTCGCCCGATCCATCCGCATCGCCTATTCCATGGGCCGCATTGCGGGCCGCCTGCTGTGGCCGGTTCTCCATGCCCTCGCGGCTGGTGGCCGGTGGTTCGCCTCCCATATTGATTGGCCCACCGTGGCCGCCGTGGTGATTGATTGTCTCAAGGCCTTAGCCGTGCTCTGTTGGCTGGTGGTGGTCGAGGGCCGCCGCCTTCTCTTCTCCGCCTCCGCCGCCATGGGCCGCCGTTACGCTGCCGCCCTCGCCTCCGCTCCCTCCGCCTCGCCGGTGGTGGCTCCCTCGCTGCCGGTGGTGGTGGCCTCCGCTCCCTCCGCTCCCTCCGCTCCCTCCGCTCCCTCCGCTCCCTTCGCTCCGCCCATCGCCCACCCTCTCGCTGTGGTGGCCGCCTCGCTTGAGGCCCTCACTTGTAAGGAGCTCCGGGCCCTCACCGGCACCCGCCGGAAACTACCTAAGGCCTCGCTGGTGGCCCTCGCCCTCGCCCTTGCTTAATTGTAAAGAATTGTAACCATGGGGGCCGCCCGTGCTGGTGGCCTCCCTCGCCTGTGCCATGCTCTCCATGCCGGAGCGATCCGGCCCAACCGTCAACCGCTGCCCCGCTCTCCATGGCCTCCGCCCTCGCCTCCGCTCCCTTCGCCCTCTCCCGCGATGATCGCTCCGCCTTCCGCTCCGCTGATGCTCCGGCCAAGGCCCACCTCGCCCGGTTCGGCCTGACCTTGGACGGGCTCCTCACCGTGGGGGCCTCCAATGCCAAGCTTGCCAAGGGCTCCGCCCTCGCCCGTGCTGTGATCCTTCACCACCTACCGGCCCGCTCCCTTTCTCAAGCCGTCTATGGGGCCGCCGCAGGGCCCACCGCCCCTCGCTCTCGCATTGACGGGCTCGAAGCTCTCGCGATCCGCAATGAGATCGGCGGACTAGTGGGGGCCCATGATGGTTGCCCATGGGCCTCTGCCGGTTGTCGCTCTGGATGCCTCGCATGGGCGGGCCATGGGGGCATCTCCACTACGGTCGCATCCTGCAGGGCCCGCCGAACCATGGCCTTTATTTACAATCCGGGTGGTTATGCTGTGGCTGTGCTGTGGGCGATTGCCCGCGAATATAAGAAGGCCCAGGCCCAGGGCCTCCCCCTCGCGGTTCGCCTCCGTGGCACTGATGATCTCCCATGGCATGATCTGCGGTTCACTCTCTACGCTGACGAGGCCCGGGCCATGGCCCACCGTTACGGGCTGCCGGTAGCGCCGGGCCTTGGAACTACCATTCCAGAGGCCCTCGCCCTAGTCCCCGGCTTGGAGCCCTACGAATACAGCAAGGCGCCCCTAGAGGGCCCCTATGGGCTCAGAGCACAACGGGCCGCCGGAGTTGACACCACCGCCTCCCTTGCTGCTGATCGCCCTCAAGGCCTCGCCCGTAGCCTTGAGGCCGTGGCTGCAGGGTTCCGCCTAGCAGTGCCTGCAGGGTTCCCCAAGAGTTGGGAGCTCCCCTCTGGTCTCCTTCTCCGGGCCGATAGCCTCTCTCCCGTAGTTCGCCTCGCCTGCCTCGATGGGGATGTGACGGATCATCGCTGGAACGATCCGCAAGGGCCGCAGGGCCTGGTTTGGGATGGCGTGGCTGTGATCTTGCGCACCAAACGCAGCGCTGGTGCTGGTGCCGCCTCCAAGGCCTTCTCCCTCTCGCCCGTGGTGGGAGAGTGGCAGGCCCTCGCTGGTGGTGGCTTCGCCCAGTGGGAGGCCTGATCAGTGGGGCCTTCTCACTTTTCCGGAACGCGTAGGATTGTCCGCCTCGCCCTTCTCCGCTCTCCTCGCTGTGCTCCACTGGTGGGCGGTTACCGCCTCAAGGTGTGGCCTTCTCGCTCCGTGGGTCATCGTGATTCGCGGTCTCTCCTCCTCCGCCTCCCTGGTGGCCGCCTTCTCCGCCTTCTTTATCGCACCGCTACAACCACAGCCGTCAAGATCCGCCGCCTAGGGCTGGTGGACTAGCTGCTCCACTTGGGCCCTTGAGGGCCCCTCTCCCTCTCCTCTCCTCTGCTCTCTTCTCCATGGCCTCCGCTGCTCCCTTCTCTCCTCTCGCCTCCCGTGGTTCGGCGCTCCGCTCCGTTGGCCTCTCGCCCCATATCCTGCCGCCCTCGCCTTACCGCCTCCACGATGATGCTTCCGCCCATCGCCTCGCCTCTCCCGTGGCTGATCTGCTCGCCCAACGATGGGCCTCCGTTGTGATCCGCCTAGGGCCTGACGCATTCAACGACTGGGCAGATAGGGCCCTGCCGGAGCTTGTGGCTACTAGTGGGGCCCTTGCTACGCTTCGCTGGCTACTAGCAGAGGGGCCCTGCGATGATTAACTTTTGTAACGATGGGGCCGCTAGTGGTTGACACTCTCGCCCTAGGGTTCATAATGGCCACAAGCCCGGAGCGATCCGGGCCGCCCTCCGCTCCCCTCCCCTCTCAAGCCATGCTCTCTCTCTTCTCTCGCTTCCCCGGCCGCTGCTCCGCTCTGCTGGTCACCCTCACCGGCTCCGCCCTACTGTGGTTTGTGGTTGATCTACAAGCTCAGGACCGCGCTCTTCTCCGGGCCTGTCAAGCCGGGCCCGATCCAGCCTCTTGTATGGTTCGCCTCTACGGTCGCTGATCGCCCTAGGGCCCTCCCTGGGCCCTCTCCCTCTCCCTCTCCCCTCCGCTCCCTCTCCCTTGAAGCTAGTCAACCGCGCCGCCGTGATTAAAGCCTACCTAGAACTCTTGAGTGATAACCTAGCATCCTGCAATGATGCCGAATTGATCGATCTCATCGAGAATTATATGGGCGAACCATGGGAGCTTATCAAACCCCGATGGTTCAATAGTTGATTGTAGGCTGTGCTGATTGTTTAGGGCCTCCCGTAGCGGGGGCCTTTTGTTTTAGTTAGTTGGGGGATATTCTCTAATCCCGACCCCCATGGTAGGGATTAATTAACGCCTAACGGTTAGCATAAAGAAAGGGGCCCCAATTAGGGCCCCATTTTTGTTAGTTACTCATTGTCTAGTTTACTTAACTTATCGAGTAGG
>Ga0114978_10002667_pt1 | contig 14707 bp, 9 predicted proteins | sample S_140212_EF_Meta_FD_87027 | JGI IMG/M metagenome (GOLD analysis project Ga0114978, IMG submission 87027) | Freshwater microbial communities from Lake Simoncouche, Canada to study carbon cycling - S_140212_EF_MetaG | ecosystem: Environmental > Aquatic > Freshwater > Lake | place: Lake... | reverse complement strand
TCGTCAATTACCACGCGTCGGTAGCGCACGATGCGGCGGTTGGCGACTTTTGCGTGCTTGCCCCCTACGCCACGCTCGGTGGCTTTGCCGCGGTTGGCGCGGATGTGTTCCTCGGTCTCCACGCATCGGTCGGCCCCGGCCGTCGCGTCGGCGACCGCAGCAAGGTCAGTGCCAATTCCTGTGCGCTGGCCGACGTTCCCCCCGACACGCTCGTGTACGGGGTGCCGGGTCGCCACGGCCCGCTCCTTTCCTGACAGTCCGGGAGCCGCTGCTTGACACTCCGTGTCGCCGCCCATGTCGACCTCCGCTACACGACCCGGCAGCCCACCGGGGTCGACAAGCACATCGCGCGGATGGTGCGCGGATTGGCCGCACGCCCGGGGTTCGAAGTGTCCGTCGTGGCGCCGCGTGGGCAACTCGTCGATGGTGATCTTCCGTCCGGAAGCAGTCTCCGCGGCCTGCCCGTCGCGCCGATTCCCCTCTCCAACCGGACCGGCCGATTGTTGTGGGCGCTGGGAAACCGTCCGCCGATCGACCGCTTTTGTCCCGGCGTCGATTGGGTCTGGTCGCCGCAGGAGCTGTGGGCCCCGGCCCGGTATGCACGCACCGCGATCACGGTCCACGGCAGCACCTATTTCGAGCCGAGCTTCCCCGGCTATCACACGGCAGTTGCCCGCTTCGAGCGGGCAAGGATGGAGTGGTTCTTCCGGCGGATCTGCCGGGCCGCCGATCTCGTCCTCCCGGTGTCGCGCTATCTGGAGCGATTCCTCGTGGAGCGGTTTGGTCTTCGCCCGGAGCGCTCCGTCGTCGTGGGGAATGGTGTCGATGAGGCGTTTTTCGCCGCCGGTGCCGAGGCGCTATCCCCTCTTGGGAAGGGCGAGTACAACGCCGATAGGCTTCTCGTGGTGGGCGGCCTCAACGGCTGGGACGGCGCCGACAGCATCCTGGCGTGCGCTGACGCCCTCGCGGAGAGCATTCCTAACCTCGGGATCGACGTCATCGGTACACTGGACGAATGTGGGAGCCTTGCGGCCAGCGACCGCCGTCCCAATCTCCGTCGTCTTGGATATCGGTCCCCCAAGGAACTCGCCGTGTTGATGCCCAGCTATCTGGCGCTGCTCTACCTCCCCAACGTCGAATCGTTCGGGATCGTGGCGCTCGAGGCGATGGCTGCAGCGCTACCGGTGCTGGCGTGCCGGCTGACGGCCGTGCCGGAAACGGCTGGCGACGGGGCCTGGTACGTCGACGAACGTCGGCCAGCAGAGGTGGTGGCGGCCGTCCGAGCCCTCCGCGCCGATCCGGCCCTCCGGAGGGCATGGGTCGAGCGGGGGCGTCGCCGCGCGGCAGGGTTCACTTGGGAGGCTTGCTTGGAAAGGCTTGAGCGGGCCCTCCAGAACGATGCCAGGCCGAGGGATGCCAGGCGTGCAGGGATCGCCGCCGAGGTCGAGCCATCATGAATATCACGAAGATTGTTTCCAACGTGTGGTCGATTCTCACTCCGAGGCAGCGGACGGCGGCGCTCGTTCTGCTCGGGATGATGCTCGTCAGCATGGTGTTCGAGATGCTCGGCGTCGGCATGATGGTCCCCGCCCTGGCGGCGATGACGCTCGATGATGCCGCTCCCTCCCCTTTGGCTGGCAGGATTCTCGCGTCGCTGGGGAATCCGACGAAGGAACACCTCATCGTCGGGGCCTTCGTCGTGCTGTTCCTGATCTGCTTTTTGAAGACCTGCTTTCTTCTCGTTTCAGCCTACTGGCAGTCGAGGTTCATCGCGGCCCTCCAGATGAGCCTGTCGAGGAGGCTGTTCACGATCTACCTCCACCAGCCCTGGTCGTTTCATCTCAGTCGCAATTCCTCCGAGTTGCTCCGGACGATGTCGGAGGCGAACAATTTCTCGCAGTTGTGCTCGACGCTGCTCATGTCGGTGAGCGACGGCCTCGTTCTGATCGGGGTCTTGGCGTTGCTCGCCGTTTTTGAGCCCCTGGGAACGTTGGTCGCCGCGGCTTCACTCGGGATCGCGATGCAAATCCTCGGGGGGATCACCGGCAAGCGGATGCAGCGCTGGGGGGAAATGCGATTCAAGCACTCGGCGCTCGTCACACGGCACGTCCACCAAGGGCTGGGAGGCGCGAAGGACGTCAAGGTCCGTGGCCGGGAGACGTATTTCGTCGATCAGTACGATCGGCATGCCCGGGTCGTCGCCGATCTCTCCGTCCGTCAGATCGTCATGGGGCAGTTGCCGCGGATGTGGCTCGAACTCGTCGCCGTGACGACGCTCTGCGTACTGGCCGGAACGATGCTCTGGCAGGGACGTGACAGTCGCGACATGGTGTCCAGCCTCGGGCTGTTCGCGACGGCCGCCTTCCGGCTCCTCCCCTCGGTCAACCGTCTCGCGCTGGCCATCCAGAACTTCCACTTCGGGGCGACGGGGCTCGCGGCGCTCCAGAGCGATCTGCAACTCTCGTCCGCGCTTCCGCCGGCCGCAAAAAAGATCGGTTTCCAGCGATCGATCGCCCTCGAGGGGGTCGTGTTCCGTTTTGCCTCAGCCCCCGCGCCGGCGCTCGATGGCGTGACGATCCGTATTCCCCACGGTACGGCGGTCGGAATCATCGGTGGCAGCGGTGCCGGGAAGAGCACGGCGGTCGACGTCCTCCTTGGCCTCCTCGAGCCGACCGAGGGAAGAGTCACAGTCGACGGTGTCGATATCCGTGACAACCTGCGTGGCTGGCAGAACCTGGTCGGATATGTGCCTCAGAGCATCTACCTCTGCGACGAATCGCTGCGCGAGAACGTCGCCTTCGGCGTGCCGCCGGAGGAGATCGACGAGCAGGCTCTCGAGCGGGCGATCCGGGCTGCCCGCCTCGATGACTTCGTCGCCACGCTCCCCGACGGCCTGTCAACCGTCGTGGGGGAGCGTGGCGTGCGGCTCTCGGGGGGCCAGCGTCAGAGAATCGGCATTGCCCGGGCCCTCTACCACGATCCCGCGGTGCTCGTCCTCGACGAGGCGACAAGCGCCCTCGATACCACCACCGAGAGCGAGGTCATGGCTGCCGTCAACGCGCTCCATGGGGCCAAGACCCTCGTGATCATCGCTCATCGGCTGTCGACCGTCGAACAGTGTGACGTCGTCTACCGCCTCGACCGGGGCCGGGTCGTCAGTTCGGGTACCCTTGCGGAGGTCGTGCGGACGTGAGTCGCGGATTGCCGGCGGGGCTGCGGCGGATCGTTTTCTGGCAGCCGATCGTCAGCCCGCATCAGTACGATTTTCTCGAGGCCCTTTCGGCGGCGATTCCGTGTGAGGTGATCCTTGCCGCGGAATCCGGGCTACCCGCGGAGCGGGTCTCGCAGGGATGGCGGCATGCGACCCACCAAAGGGTTCGTGTCGTCGATGTTTCGACAGGGGAAGGATTCGCCGAACTCGCGGCTCATCGTGGCGCCGATTCGCTCCATGTCTTCTCCGGCTTCTTCTCGCACGCAATCGTGTGGCGTGCCTTCAGGCTTTTGTCGACGTCATCGGCGCGGTTCGCGATCCTCTCCGAGGCTCCGGAGCAAGGGCCGTGGGCCGGCTGGTTGAAACGCGCACGGGGACGCCTGCTTGTCCGCCGTTGGGGATCGCGCGTCGATTTCGTGCTCGCGATGGGAGACGTCGGGCGGCGCTTCTTCGAGTCGGTCGGGTTTCCACGAGAGAAGATCGGCGTGTTCGGCTACTATCTCGCCGTTCCGACCGAGCCGTGGCCGGCCGATGATAGAAACGCCGACGGTGTTTTCCGGTTCGTCGCCGCCGGTCAGTTGATCCGGAGGAAGGGGTTCGACCTGCTCCTCGCTGCCCTGGCGGAAGTGGATGGGATGCCCTGGCGGTGCGATCTCTACGGCAACGGGCCGCTCCTGAACGATCTCCGCAGGGCAGCGGAGCGGTTGCGAATCGCCGACCGGATAGGTTTTCACGCCCCCCTCCCCAACGAGGCGATCCGCCGGGCGATCGCGGGGAGCGATTGCTGCGTCGTCCCGAGCCGGCACGATGGCTGGGGGATGGTCGTTAACGAGGCGTTGATCGCGGGAACACCGGTTGTTTGCAGCGACGGCTGCGGGGCGGCGGCGATGATCGATGATCCGGAGGGGGGTATGAAGGTGCCGGCCGGGCGGGTTCGCCCTCTGGCCGAGGCGCTGCAGAGGTCGCTTTCGGCCGGTAAGATCGGAAGCTCCGGCCGCCGGCGTGTCCATGCGGTGGCGGAGCGGTTCTCACCAGCCGCCGGGGTCCGGTTGTTTCTGAATCGGCTCGAAAGCCTCGAGCCAACCTTTCGTTGATCGCTTGTTTTTGCAAACGCTGCCATGAATCCAGCCACGCCATCCCTGGTCCACGCCGCCTCCGCGTCAACCTTCGACGGCGGCTGGGGGGATCTTCTTCCCCGGGCGCCCGCCCGGGTCGACGGAGGCGGGTTCCGTTTCCAGAAGATTGGTGTGATCCTCGTCCCCTTGGTGGCGACGTTCCTGCGCGTGGCGTCGTCGCCGACCTCGGCGCTCGCCTACGTGGTGCTCGCCGGTTGGGCCTTGACGGGACGGCGGCAGGCGATTCTTTCCCTGTTCTTCTGCTGGCTGTTCAACATGATCAGCCACGTGTTCTGCGGGGCGCCGCTCTTGGCTGCCCAATTACGGTTCGTCATCTTCTTTGCCGCTGCCTTCTCGGTCCTGCTCCATGGTCCGAGCCGTTCATCGACGACAAAGGTCGGAGGGCTTGCAGCCACGACAATTCCTTTGCTGGTCCTGATCGTGGGGCATTCGATGGTGGCAAGCATGATCACCGATGTCTCGGTTCTCAAAGCGATCATGTTTGCGCTCGTTTTCATGACCGTGTTGTGCGGGTGGGCCTGGATGGCCCCGGCCGAGCGGCACCTCACCATCCAGACGATCTTCGGAAGCCTGATGCTCGTGGTCCTCCTCGGTCTGCCGATGCGCCTCGCCGGGCGTGGGACGATGGGACTCTCGGGCTTTTTCTGCGGCGTGATCTATCACTCGCAGAGCATGGGGCTGATCGCCGCTACCGTGGCGGCCGTCCTTACGACGCAATGTCTCACGATTCGGCCGCTGCGCTGGTTTCGCGTGCTCCTGCTCGGGCTTGCTGTTATCGAACTTTACTGGTCCGGGTCTCGCGCGGCCGCGCTGGCGCTGGCAGGGGGAGTCGGCCTCGCGTTCGTCGCACAGTTGTTCGGCAGTGTCCTGTTTGTGAGGGGGGAGAATCCGCGGATCGTCGCAGCCCGGCTCGGCGTGGCGGGGGTGCTGGTCCTCCTCCTGCTGATCGTCGCTGGCCGGGAGATCGGCGGGGGGATGAGGCAGTTTCTTTTGAAATACGGTGAGAAAGAAGACGTTTCGCTGCTCGAGCAGGGGATGTCGACACGGCAGGAATTGATCGACACCATGAGCGAAAACATCCGCCGATACCCGCTCAGCGGGATCGGTTTCGGCGTCGGCTCAACGCCGGAGAAGCGACAGAACATCGTGCGGGATCCGTATCTCGGCCTCCCCCTCATGGCGACGGTTGAGAAGGGGGTGTTGCCGATCGTGATCCTCGAGGAGTTCGGGATTCCCCTGGGAGTGCTCGTCTATCTCTGGCTGGGCGTGCTCATGCTCTGTGCCAGCCGGGGCGGCATCGTCCCCTTCGCGGTCGTCATGACGTCGATGCTCACGAACCTCGCCGAGTCTTCGTTCTTCGCGCCGGGTGGAGTTGGATTGCTGGCGATCATTCTGACTGGCTGGGCGGTCACGGAACCGGCCGGCGGAGCGTGGAAAAAGCACCTCCGTGACCGCCAAGTGGCGTTGGCCCGCCGCAGTCCGGCCGGGGCCCCGTTGTCGCCGGTGTTCACCCCTCCGACGTTGCCGGCTCCGCCGTCGAGGCCGCTTCTTCCCGCCCCGTCTCCCTTGGCTCCGAGCCCCTCGTAGCCCGTGGCGCATGCGAGTTAGTCAGGGCATGCGAGTCAGTCAGGGCGATCGAGGAGGCGGGCAACCATGCCGAGTTGGTTGTCGGCCCAGCGCTCGGCCGAATAGGCCGCGGCTGCATGGCGGATCTCCCGGCCCATCGCGGCGAGTTCGGCGTGGGCGTGATGCATTCGCGTCAGCGCGCGACAACCGGCCTCCACATCGTCGGTGGGGATGATGAATCCCGTGTGGTAATCCCGGACGAGTTCGACGCCGGCACCACAGTCCTGACTGCAGATCACCGGGAGCCCCGAGGCCGCTGCCTCGACGATCACTTGCCCCCACGGTTCCACGCGACTGGGGAGCACGAACACCCCCGCCTCGCGGAACACCCGGCCGAGGTCGGCGGGCTGGAGAAATCCACGGTTGTCGACGCCTTCGACTCCGCCGAGGAGCGATTCGAGCGGACCGGCGCCGCACGTCGTCAGCGGCCATGGGTCGGTGACGCGCTGGCGGTAGGCCCGGTATGCCTCGACAAGCGTGTCGATCGCCTTGGCGGGTACGTAACGACCAACGAAGAGGAATCGCTTCGGCCAGACGGCATCGTTGAAGCGGGGCTCTCCTGCAGCCCTGAAGCCTTCGTAATCGATTGCGTAGAGCAGACGCGTGATCTTCCGTCCGGGCACGCCCCAGGAGCGCATCACCTGGTAGCCACGTTCCCCCGGTACGTTGAGGGCGTCGACGCGCTTGAGGAGCCCGCCGATCCGCAGCGGCGCCAGTCGCTGTCGCCAGGTGAACCGCAGCGCCGTGTCGGCAGTCATCACGAACTTTGCCCCACGGAGGCGTGGTTCGTCGAGCAGGCTGACGTAAGGACGGTGGGCCCAGCCGGCGAAGACGACGACGTCGGGCCGCGTCCCTGCGACGATGTCCCTGACGACCGAGGTGTTGTGCCGTTCCCCTTCCGAGAGGACCCGCGGCGCGACATCCCTGAACAGCCCGAGATCAAACGGCGCGATCGACGGTGGCGACCAATGGAGGAGGGAGACGTTCACTCCCGGTCGTCGGGCGAGTTCATTGACACAAGCGGCGAGGTATCCTGAAGGCTCGGTCCAGCAGTACGTGATGTTCATGGCAGGAGTTTAAGGCATTCCTCGGTGTTCGTGGAAAAGATAGCCTCGCCTTTTTCCACTCGAGACCGCACAAAAAAAGCCGGGATTTTTCTGGGGGGTGTTGGCCGCTGAGAGCGCCGCGCGCTCCCCGCCCTTCCGCCAACAACGTCAGGAGTGCCGACCCATGAGCCTGCCGATCTCGACAGTGGCCGATCCCCTGCCGCGGGTCCTCCTCGTCTCGAGCACGCTCGATGAGGATGGCGGTGTGCCGGTCTGTGTCGGGCAGTTGGCGGAGGGACTGGCTGGGATCGGGGTGCCGGTCGGCATCACGGGCCAGCATGCCGGTCCGCTCGGCGCGGTGATCAGCGGAGCAGGCCGCCGTGCCGGGGTGACTGTCGCCGCGGTCTCCGCGCCGTGGCATCCACGGGGCCAGTGGCAGGCCGCGCGGCGGGTCCGGGCCGTGGTGGAGGCCACGGCCGCGGCGGCCCGTGCCGAGGGGCGCTTCCTCGTGGTCCATGTGCACGGCGTCTGGGTGGCGCCGGTGCTGGCGGCGGCGGCGGCGGCGGTCGACTGTGGCGCGACGCTCGTCGTCTCGCCGCACGGGATGCTGCGACAGGAGGCGCTGCGGAAGAGCCCGTGGCGGAAGCGGGCCGTCTGGGAAGGTTGGCTGCGGCGCCGTCTCGTAACTGCCGACGCGCTCCATGTGACTTCGCCGCTGGAGGGGGAGGAGTTGGCCGCGCTCCTTCCGGGCTGCCGGCCGGTGCTCGTGCCGCTGGGGATCGTCCCTCCGGCCGACGCGCCGCGCGGACGGGCACCGGGGGCCCCGCGCCGAGCCGGATATCTCGGAAGGATCCTCCCCATCAAGAATCTCGACATCCTCCTTCGGGCCTGGAAGCTAGCCCGGCCTGAGGGCTGGCGGCTGGCGATCGACGGGCCTGGACCGGCCGAGATGACCGCTTCGCTCAATCAGCTTGCGGAGCGGCTCGGGATCGGCTCCGACGTCGAGATCGGTGGCGCCGTGCCGATGGATCGCCTCGGCGAGCATTTCGCCGGCCTCGATCTGTTCGTCCTTCCCTCCCGTTCCGAGGCCTTCGCCCTCACCGTCGGGGAAGCGCTCGCCTGCGGCGTTCCGGCGGTGGTCACGACCGCGGCGCCGTGGGGGGATGTGGAACAGAGGGCCTGCGGTTGGAGCGTGGCGCCGACCGTCGCCGGGCTCGCGGAGGCACTCTCGCTTGCCACGGCGCTCCCACCGGCAGACCTCGAGGCTATGGGGCATCGAGGCCGCGCCTGGGTGCGAGCCGACTACGCCTGGTCGGAAGTTGCCCGCCGCCATCTGGTCGAGCTCTACGGCGGGCCCGATCTCGCCCGACGGGCCTCTCCTCGGTCGTGACTGGCTCTGGGGGTTGAGTTTGTGTGGCGAGTTGCATTTTCAACGCCAACGAGCGATTCTTCACCGGCCTTCCAGTCTTCCCCACGGAGCTGCCATGAATCTCCGCCGCGCCGTGATCACCGCTGCCGGAAAAACCCCCCAGGAGCATCCCCTCCAGCGGCTCGTCGATCGGGATGGGGTGGTCCGTTCGGCCCTGGGCATCATCGTCGATGAGGCCCTCGCCGCCGGTGCCGACGAGATCGCCGTCGTCGTCAGGCCCGGGGATGAGTCGGCGTTCCAGGCAGCCATCGATCGGCGTCCCAGCCGTCTCGAGATGATCCCCCAGCACGAGCCCAACGGCTACGGGGCCGCCGTGCTCTGCGCCCGAGCGTTCGTCGGGGACGAGCCGTTCCTCCACTTCGTCGGCGACCACCTCTACGTGAGCGACGTTCCCTCACGCTGTGCGGAGCAGCTCGTCGAGACGGCGCGTCGGGAGCAGTGTGCCGTGTCCGCCGTGCAGCCGACCCGGGAGAGCATGCTCCCCTGGTTCGGGGCCGTCGGTGGGCGCCGTGTGCCCCACGCCAGTCGGCTCTACGAGATCGACACCGTTCTCGAGAAGCCGACGCCGACGCAGGCCGAGCAGGAGCTCGTCGTTCCGGGGTTGCGTGCCGGTCATTATCTCTGCTTCTTCGGCATGCACGTGCTGACGCCGGCGATCTTCGAGCTGCTCGCCTCCACCGACGGCAGCGGCCGCCTCAATCTCTCGGGGGCGCTTGCGCGACTGGCGCGGCAGGAGCGGTATCTCGCCCATCAAGTGCAGGGCGCCCGCTACGATCTCGGCCTCCCGTACGGCCTGCTCACAGCCCAAATGGCCCTGGCCCTCTCGGGGCGCGACCGCGCCCACGTGCTGGCGCAGGTCGTCGAACTCCTCGCCCGACAACCGCAGGTGTCATGAGCAGGCTCGTCGGAATCATCACTGCGGCCGATCCGGCCACGCGGGACCGTTCAGTCGACGAAGCTTGCCGGGGCGCAGGCACTTCTCTGCTCTTGGCGGAATCGGCAGCCCTCGAGGCCTACCGGCGCGATTGCCCAAATCTCTACCGGCGCGTCCGGGCGCTGTTCTTCCTTGCCTCCATCCATCGCTACCATCTCCCCGCGTCCCTCGAGGACTCGGCCGCGACGGCGGGGCTGATTCCAGCCTCGGCCGTTCACCATCTCCTCGGCCGCCGCTTCGAGGAGGCGATCGATGTCCTCCTCGGGCGTCAGCAGGCCGATGGTCCTTCAGCGGCCCTGTCGAGCGCCCTTGCCAGCGCCTACCGCGAGCTTGGCCTGCAGACGCTCGCCAATCAGGTGCGGCAGTCGGTGCGGTCGATCCGTGGAAATCAGTGGATGTTCCGGGTCGGGCATCCCGACGACCATCCGCTCCGCATCCGGCCTGAGTTGCTCAAGCGCGGGGCGGCCGGCGCCAAGACGCCGTTCCCGCTCCTCCAGGAATCGACGCCGGTGCGGATGGATCTGTCGCACGCCGGCTGGAGCGACATCTTCTTCCTGGGGATGGATTGCCCCGAGGCCGCCCGCGTTCTCAACGTGTCGGTCGACCTCGGCGTGCACGGCCGCGACGCGGCCCCCCGGCCGCCGGTGGAGGTCTATCTCCGAGTCATCGACGAGCCGTTGCTGCGGTTGACGAGCATCGACCTCGACGCCACTGCCGACATCTCCGATCTCGGCGAGGTGTTCGATTTCGGCCGGGATCACCTCGGGCTGCTCAAGGCGGCGGTGATCGCTGCGGGGATCGTGCCACCGGGGATCGAGGGATCTGGAGAGTCGCTTGCCGACGTCCTTGCCGCCGTGGTCGGCCCCGGGCATGGCCTGGAGCTCGTCAGCTCGGTCAACGGGATTCCGAAGGGATCGCGGCTCGCCGTTTCGACAAACCTCCTCGCCGCGCTGATCAGTGTCTGCATGCGGGCCACCGGCCAGGCCCGCTCGCTCACCGGCGGGCTCGACGAGCAGGAGCGGCGTCTCGTGGCGGCCCGGGCGATTCTCGGTGAGTGGCTCGGCGGGAGTGGCGGCGGGTGGCAGGATTCCGGCGGGGTGTGGCCGGCCGCGAAGCTCATCCGCGGGGTCGTCGCCGCCGAGGGGGATCCGGAGTTCGGGGTCAGTCGCGGCCGTCTCCTCCCCCGGCATGACGCCGTGCCGCTGGGCGTCGATCTCCAGGAATCGCTCGTGCTCGTCCATGGCGGCATGGCCCAGAACGTCGGCCCGATCCTCGAGATGGTGACCGAGAAATACCTCCTCCGCTGCGAGGCGGAGTGGCATGCGCGGATCGAGGCTGGAGAGGTGCTCGACGAGATCATCGCCGGCCTCACCGCCGGCGACACGCGGAGGATCGCTGCCGCCACGACCCGCAACTTCACAGGCCCCCTCCGCACGATCATCCCCTGGTCGAGCAACGCCTACACCGAGACGCTCATCGATGCGGTCCAGGCCCGCTTCGGCGACCGCTTTTGGGGCTTCTGGATGCTCGGGGGAATGTCGGGGGGCGGGATGGGATTCATCTTCGAGCCCTCTGCCAGGCTCGAGGGGCAGGAGGCGCTTGCCAGCATCATGGCGGCGACGAAGCGCCGCTTCGAGCATGGCCTGCCGTTCGCCATGGAGCCCGTCGTCTACGACTTCTCCGTCAATCCGCGCGGGACGTGGTGCCAGCTCCACGAGGGGCTTGAGGCCCTCATGCCAGCCCCGTATTACGCCCGGGTCGTGCCCGGGCTGCTCCGCACGTCGCGGCCTGAGCTCACCGAATCACGCCGCAGCGAGCTCGATGCCTTCGGCGCCGCCTGCCGCTCCCGGCCCGAGCTTGCCGGCATGGTCCACACCCTCTTCGACCGGCTGTTCCCCGCCGGCAACGCGGCGCAGACCACGACCCGCGATCTCCGCACGGCGCTCGAAGCCCTCGGATTCGATGACGTGGAGCACGAGCAGATCCGGGCCGATCTTCGCGGCGGCCGGATCGGCCTGGCGCAAAACCGGCTTCCGCCGTCGACCTCGATCGAGGATGTCGGCGATGGGGATGTGGAGTGGGTCGGCGGCGCGGAGGGCGATTCGGCTGCGGCGGCCAGGGCGCTGGGGCTCGAGGCCCTGGCCCGTGGTGAGGCCGCTGTCGTCACGCTCTCGGCCGGGATCGGCAGCCGGTGGACGCAGGGGGCGGGCGTGGTCAAGGCGCTTCATCCGTTCTGCCGGCTGGCCGGCGGTTGGCGGACGTTCCTCGACGTCCATGTCGCCAAGACGCGGCGGATGTCGCGGATCGCCGGCGTTGCCATTCCCCACGTGGTGACGACAAGCCATCTCACCCACCGACAGCTCGAGGCAGCCGGTCTGCCGGTGATCCTCTCGCCCGGCAGGGCCGTTGGCTTGCGGTTGGTGCCAATGGTCCGCGATCTGCGGTTCGCCTGGGAGGAGACGTCGCGGCAGGTCCTCGACGAGCAGCGCGAGAAGATGCGTGACAGCGTTCAGGCCGCGCTCGTCTCCTGGGCCGAGCGCGCGGGGGAGGGGAGCGACTACACCGACAACGCGCTGGCGCAGTGCCTCCACCCGGTTGGGCACTGGTATGAGTTTCCCAACATGCTTCGCAACGGTGTCCTCGCCGGTCTCCTCCGCGGGCGGCCCCGGCTGCGGTGGCTGATGATCCACAACATCGACACCGTCGGCACCGATCTCGATCCGGCGATCCTCGGCCGTCACATCGCTGGCGGGGCGACGCTCGGCGTCGAGGTGATCCCGCGGCGGATCGAGGATCGCGGCGGCGGCCTGGCGCGGGTCAACGGCCGGCCACGCCTCGTGGAGGGGTTGTCGATGCCCCGCGAGGAGGATGAGTTCCGACTGCGGTTTTACAACTCCGCCACGATCTGGCTCGATCTCGATGCCCTCCTCGGGGTGTTCGGCATCAAGCGGGGAGACGTCGTCGCGGCGGCCGACAGAGACGGGGGCGCCACCGCCCGGGTCGCGGCCGCCATCCGCGCCGTGGCGGCCCGCATGCCGACCTACGTCACGCTCAAAGACGTCAAGAAACGGTGGGGACACGGCCAGGAGGATGTCTTCCCGGTGGCCCAGTTCGAGAAGCTGTGGGGCGACATGACCGCCCTCCCGGAGGTCACGAGCCGCTACTTCGTCGTTCCCCGGTTCCGCGGTCAGCAGCTCAAGGACGTCGCCCAACTCGACGGCTGGCTGCGGGACGGTTCGGCCGCCGCCGTCGAGGCCCTCGGCGAGTGGGAATGACCGACCAGCGGTCTCTTTCCCTCGCTTTCCCCCCGTCGTTCAGCCACTTGGGGGGGGGCGCTCTCGCCGGGGCGGTGCATCTGCTACGCTCCCCTCCATGAGTCGATCCGAGCCCACGCCCCACCCGCTCTCCATCTGGGTCGTGAACCCGTTCGATGACATCCCCGGTGAGGGGCTGCAGCCGCTCCGTTTTTGGACGCTGTGTCGGGTGCTCGCCGGTCGAGGTCACGACGTTACTTGGTGGACCGCCGATTGGAGCCATCGGCGCAAGGCTCCACGTCGGGCCGTGCCCCGGATCCTCGCGGAGGAGGAGGGGTTCGGGGTCCGGCTGATCCCAGTGAAGCCCTACCGCAGCAATGTCTCGCTGGCGCGTCTCCGCAGTCACCGCGACTTCGGCCGGAATCTCGAGCGGGAGGCGACCGAGGCCGTCGCCTCCGGGCAACTCGACCGCCCTGACATCGTGCTCGCCAGTCTGCCGCCGCTCGAGGGGCCGGAGGCAGCCGCCCGACTTGCCCGCCGTCTCGATGCCGTTCTGGTCGTCGATCTCATGGATCTGTGGCCGGAGACGTTCGAGCGTCTCCTTCCGGGGCCTGAGTGGATCCGTCGCTTCCTCAAGCCGCTCCTCCTCGGCGGTATGCAGCGCCGCCGCCGCGTGCTCCTGGAATCAGCCGACGGCATCTCGTCATCCACCCGCGCCTATGCCGACTCCGCCCTCCGCGATCTCCCCGCGGTGGCGGACGAACGCCCCCCCTATGTCTGCCACCTCGGAGCCTATCTCGCCGAGTACCCCGAGCCGCCGCGCCCCTATCCGCTCGAAGTGCCGTCCACCGGCGGAGAGGCGCGGCCATTGTCCTGCGTCTATGCCGGGAGTCTCGAGCAGGGGCAGGATCTCGATACGGTTCTCGCGGCCGCGCGACGGCTCTCGGCCTCCGGGACGGCCGTCGACATTCATGTCGCCGGATCGGGGAGGCTCGAGTCGAAACTCAAGGCCGATGCGGCGACGATTCCCGGGCCTGCCCGCGTCGTGGTCCATGGCCTCCTGCCGCGTGGGGCGTATGCGAAGCTCCTCTCGGAGTGCGACGTCGGGCTGGTCGCCGTCAAGCCGGAGTCACTCGTGGCAGTGCCCTACAAGGCGTGCGACTACGCGGCGGCTGGGCTGGCGCTCGTCAACGCTCTCCCCGGTGAACTCGCCGACCTCATCGATCGCCACCGTGCCGGGATGCCCTACACGGCCGGCGATCCGGCGTCGTTGGCCGGAGCCTTAGGCGAACTTGCCGCCGATCGTTGCCGCCTCCTCGAGCTTCGCCAGGGCGCCCGTCGCCTCGCCGAGGATGCCTTCGACCGTGAGCAGACCTACCCGCGATTTGCCCACTGGCTCGAGTCGCTTTCGCGGTGACGGCATGGAATGCGTGGTCACTGGAGCACGGGGATTCGTCGGCCGTGGCCTCCTGCCGGTGCTCGCCGCCGCCGGCCATGTCGGGATTGCCACCGGCCGCACCGTGCCGACCGACCTCCCTCCCGGGTGGCGGGGAAGCTCGCGCGGGGACTGGCTGGCAGCGACGCCGAGCTCGGTGCCTGCGGCGATCATTCATCTCGAGGTCGAGCAGACCGTGCCGGTGCCGACGGCAGCCGATTCGGAAGCTGCCGATCGGGTCAACGTCGGCGGGACACGGGCTTGGCTCGACTGGGCGACGAAGCACGGCGTCCGCTGCTTCGTGTTCACCAGTTCGATTCAAGCCACGGTGCCTGGGGGCGGATGCGGCACAGAGGAGAGCGCGCTTGCGACCGGTGCCACCTACGGCGGGTCGAAGGCGAGGGCCGAGGCGGAAGTCCGCGCCTGGGCGGCGGCCGACGGGGGGCGACGCGCAGTCATCCTCCGCCCCGCGGCGGTGTACGGCCCCGACGCCGCAACAAATCTCGTTCCCTTCGCCCGCCGGGTGATCACCGGGCGCAGGTGCCTTGTCGGTACGGGGGCCACGCCCCGATCGGTCGTCGCGCGGCGCAACCTCGCGGCGGCGATCGCGTTTGCCCTCGACGCCCCCCAGGCCGG
>Ga0114978_10002665_pt1 | contig 14715 bp, 13 predicted proteins | sample S_140212_EF_Meta_FD_87027 | JGI IMG/M metagenome (GOLD analysis project Ga0114978, IMG submission 87027) | Freshwater microbial communities from Lake Simoncouche, Canada to study carbon cycling - S_140212_EF_MetaG | ecosystem: Environmental > Aquatic > Freshwater > Lake | place: Lake... | reverse complement strand
TGAAGCATCCGTATAAACCGTACCACTATAAGAAATTGCACCCGTAGAACTATTGTAAGTAATACCAGTAGAACCACTTAATAATGAACGAATAGAAGCATCTGTGTAAACCGTTCCTGAATATGATATTGCGCCAGTTGTAGAATTGTAACTAATACCAGTACCTCCCGATAAAAATGTTGCAGTGATACCGCCTAATCCAACTAAAGTATAAGCTGGAATATTAAGAACTCCAGTAGTTGAATTGTATGTACTTGCTCCACTATTACCAGTAGTCGTTAGGCTTATGCTTGCCCTTGCAAGTGCATCAGTATATTGAGTAATTGTTGATGCAATAATACCCGTAGCTGAAGAATAAGAAATACCCGTTCCTCCACTAATACTAGCTTTTGCAAGTGCATCGGTATATTGAGTAATGGTGCTTGTAATAACCCCCGTAGTATTGCTATAAGATATACCCGTTCCAGCGCTTAAAGATAATCTAGCTAAAGCATCTGTATATTGAGTAATTGAACTTGTAAAAACTCCCGTAGAACTATTATATGTTAGTCCAGCGCCAGCACTTACTAGCGCTCGTATGCTTGCATCAGTGTAAACCGTACCCGTATATGAAATAACTCCCGTAGTCGAGTTGTATGAAATACCCGAAGTACCTGATAAGAATGCAGCAGTAATACCACCAAGACCAGCCAATGTATAAGTAGGAACATTTAATACACCCGTTCCACTTGAATAAGTAGATGCACCACTTGATCCAGTAACGGTTAAACTTATTGCTGCCCTTGCTCTAGCATCTGTAAAATATTTGTTTGTTGGAGTTCCAGTTTCTTGAATATTATCAGTATTCAAAACTACCGTTCCAACTAATCCATTAACAGATATAACCGCTCCACCAATTGCAGCTTGAAGTTCTGCAATAGTCTTTTTATAAAGTTGTCCAGTAGTAGCATCGCCAATGCCAAATATATCGGTTGATAAAATTGTAGTTTTTGAAACTAATTGGTTTATTTTCTTATTTGCCATTTCTTAACTTGGATATATAAAGTCTGTTGGTATTTGACACCTATTCATAAGCATCGGATAAGTGATATTAATATCGGCTTTTATTCCAGCCAAATAATCTTTTTCATTCTCAGTAAAAAATTCTAATGTAATCGCTTCGCCTAATAGCCATGACATATTTGGATGTTTCATCATAGCCAATACATCTTGGCAAATTAATAACTGATCTGATAAAACTTCCGTTTCATTTGTTTCATCAATCAACTGCCTATCAAGAAAGAACAAACTGAATGACATGGTCAATTCCTTGCCGTTTATTTGGCTTCCAGTCAAAGAATAGAACATAGATGGATAAACATTCTCAGGTTGTGCAAGAAACTCCCACACATCGCCAAAATAAACCGTGTTAATTTGGTTATGGCTTTTGGCTATATCCTTTATTAACTTTACCGTTTGATTTAATGTCAGTTGTTTTTGTGCCATTTGTATTTAAATAAACAATTAGTTTGTTTATGTTTTTGGTTGAAAATGCTTTCGGCATATTAAATTGAATTATGTCCTTTATTTTTCATGTATTGCTGAGGAAAACTTAATCCAAATGAATTATTTTCATCCCCTAAAAATATACTTGATTGATAACCATCTCTTTCAGGGAACATTGTATCAATACCAAAGCCAGGATTAATATACTCAGGGAATAAATTACTTGTTGCAGATTGTTGCAAGTATTTAATCATTCTTTGCTTATAAAATTCTGCTCTTGATCTAAACCTATTTGCAACATCTATTAAATCTTGCATATTAGGTTGATCAGAATTATCACTTGTCTTTCTAACTAATCCTTTATTATAGAACTGAAAAGATAAACCTACTGGTAATTCAGATAATACATAATAAGTTAATGTATCTGTTACATAATCATCTAATAAAGCCGTTTCATTAGCCGTTAAATTATTAGCTACAATACCATTCTGCAATCTAGTATATAAAGCCGTTCCTAAAGCTGGCAAGATATACATATCCTGAGCCGTTTTAATTTCGGGCATGATTAACTTATCATCAATATTAGTATGAACAGAAGTTCTTTCTTTTATTGCCGTTGCTCCTATAAATAATGTGTTCTTCATATTATCCTTTCTTAATTACCGTTTGAGCATACCATTGATGTCTACAACTTGGAGAATGTTGGCCATTTGGCTTTGTCCACCAACCACCTCTCCTATCAAATACTGAATATCCTAATCTTGCTGATATAGATTCAATTTCTGCCCTTGAATATAATCTATTTAATTGCATTAATCTAGCGCAGAAGTATCGACTTGGATGATCTGCTGAATCTCTTTCATTACCCGGTATATCTGATCTCCATTCGTATGAATATCTAACCATAAAACTAGAAGTTGTTGCCTTTGGAGCATTTAATTCCGATAATGGTTTAGGAAGTTTTCTTTCTGTTATGCCTTTTGATACAGAACTGGTTATAATTCCTTGTTTTTCAAGGCCACTTAATACTCTATTAACTACATCAATATCAACTTTTACCGTTCCAGCAATAATTTCAGCAGTTATTCTCTTATCTTTTTGAATTAAATCTAAGATATTAGCTTCTAAAGTAGTCAATAATTGCTCTGCAAACTCTAAATTCAAAGCCTCTTCTAACTCATTTGGTACTTGACTAAATACTTCTCTTGATTTAAAGATAGAATATTCTTCTTTTGATACTCCAAATTCTTCAAATATGCTTACAACATCATCTTCACTAAATTTAAAACCAGTTGTTGATGGTGCAACTACCGAAGTTGGTAAGTCTTGACCACCTTGTTCCGGTATTAAACCAACCAATGCACGAATTTCGTTAGCAGTCATTGACTCTAGTACCTTATTAGCCACCAATGGACTTAATGAATTGATTGCATCTATAACATCCTGAGAAGTTGAATTAGTTTTAGCTTCCAATCTTGGCGCTCCTAACTTTTCACGAATCTCATCCTTAGTTAAATTAGCTGCAATGATAGCGCCATCAAACTCTATGCCAATTGGCTCAACTGGAATAATTTCTAAATTACAACTTGCACCATGTAACTTTGCAAGCAATGAAAATACTTGTTCTAAATATACTTGTTTATCATTGACATAAGTATTCTTAAATATTTCATAAGAATCTCTCATTTGTTGTCTAGTTCCTAATTGGCCTGGAGTAGAAATACCAAATAAATCAGGAGCGGTAATCTGATGACCTGAAAAGATATTTTGCTGAATCATCTTATCGACATTACCAAAATCTTCTTTTGTAATATCGCTTGCTCCTAAGTCCTCAATGATTGGTTTCCTTGAAGCATCATTAGCAAATGAAAGTATAAACTTCTTGCCATCACTACCGCTAAACCTATCTGTGAATTTACGTTCAATTTGGCGCTTCTCATCATCTGATGGATCACCATTAGGTAATGTAATTAATTTAGATGCACTAAAACCAGTTTGAGCATTACCTAAAACGTGTTTACCTATTTCAATATCAGATTCAATGTAATTTAAAGCTCCAAAGTAACCGGGTAGCGCATAGGCATTTAAATTAGGTCGATATTCTTTAAGATATAAAATCTGAGAACCATTTCTAATTTGAGTATTAAACGCATTAAAAATATCACGTTTGTATTTTCTGTCATCCCAATTATCTGAATACCAAAACTGAGTATTATCGTGATTGGTTCTAACTTTAGTATAATCAACGTGAAATATTTCAGCTAAATTATCTCCAGTAACACTCCAAATAACTTGAATATAAGCGCCTCCAAAAAGTTCAATATCAATAGCTACTTTTTTAGCAACATCAAGCAATGATTCTACCCTATTTGCTTGCGCTATAAATTGCTCACCTATTGGATCTACTTGATCCTTAATTTTAAATCCGCTACCAGTAATATAATTAACCTTACCCCTAATGATTGCATTATGTTTAGCTGATTTATTATATAGGTCAACTAAATAATTTGGATAATCATTCTTTTTTCCGAACTCAATATATCCTTCTCCTTCGCCTTTCTTCTCACGATATTCAGGTTGCTTTGCCTCAGCAAAAGTTAAAACCATTAATTCATTGCTCATATATCTCGTACTTTATATGTGTTTATTTGGTTGCTATAAGTTGTAAAATTGAATTGACTTGCATTGTTTAATGATGCTTGGCCTTTTTCTACCATAGAAGTAGCATTTGAAGGCAATAAATTAGTCGTTGATGCTTGTTCGTATATTTCATAAGTCCATTCTCCTTGTAAAGCATTCGCAAAATATGAACTTACCGTAATATTAAAAGCATTAAATCGTTCTTGATGAGTCGATAAATCGACATTGTTTAAAATTACAAATGCAACCGTTTCATTTGTATTCCTAGACTTAAAATAGAAAAGCCAATTAGGCGAAGTAAGTGTTGCTTTTTCGCTTAATGTTAATATTATTTTATTGACTTGTCCTTTGATTAAATGTATCATCAAATATAAATAGCATTAACAAAATTGTTTATATAAAAAAAGGGGAAGCATCTGCTCCCCCCTTACCCGTCAACCAAACGACTATCTTTAAGCGCCTGGAGTAGTCAATGCAGTATAAACTCCATCAGCCACCGATGGTGCTAATTCTTTCTCTGATGCAGAGAATGTTAAAGTATAACCTGAACGATCACCTTGAGCAGTTCCAGTAGCACTGTTGCCACCAGTTAAATTTAATCCATAAAGATAACCAAGCAAGAAAGTTTGACCATTGTTATCTTTTACTATTGCTAACAAAGTATTTTTGGCAAGCAATAATATTTCATTCCTAGTTGCAGTTTGCAACTTATTCAAAACGATTGACAAATCTTGTGCATAGAATACCGTACCATTTTGTACGTTTGCAGTAATATTTTCAGTCAAAGAAGCAGTACCAGGAACTAATTCATATTTGTAGAATTTCTTTCCAGCTAATTTAGTGATTGCAGTCACTGACCCCGAAGTAGGAGCAGTAATTGTAACATTTGCTTTTTCAATAAAATATACTTCTAATATTCCACCTAAAGAATCTCGGCAATCTAAGGCATATCCTTGAGTTAATGCGCAAGCCATAATTATTTTTCTTTAAAATGTTAAAAATTCGGGCAGTTACAACCAAGCAATCTGCCCGAACTTATTTGTAAGATATTAAGCTAAGATGAAATCAACCATCTCATCAGGGAATGCAAACTGCACACCAAATTTAAATGATGCCATAAACTTAATGTTCATTGCATACGGATCATGAATTAATTCAAATTGCTCTTCTTCGTTAATTAAATCTGTTCCAACAAAAAGGTTTGAAATTCTACCAGCATAAATTTTGTTAGTACCATTCAATCCTTGAACCGCAGTAATCTTGATTGAAGTTCCTGGTAAAGTTAATTCTCCAGTTGCTTGACCATCAAAAGTATAAGCAAATAAGTTAGCATTCTTTAATGCAATTGTATAAGTACGGAAAACATCATTACCAACAAAGATAGCAACATCATCTTTATTAATGATTTGTGCTGGAATTGCTTTGTAAACTGAATCAACTACTGCAATTACGTTAGCAGAAGTAATACCAGCTGAAGCAGCTAAAGGAGTTCCATAATAAGTAGTTGTGTTAGCATGAACAACTGAAGCAGAAGCAGCAGCAACTAATTTAACAAAACCATCAAACTTATTTAAGTTACCATTAGCAGAAGCTGAATCTCCTTGCCAAATACCAGTTTCTAATTGAGAAGCAATACGAGCAGATTTTTTATTAGTATAATCCGCAGCAAAAGCTACTGAATCATAAGTGCTACCAGCAGCTAAAGCCTTCTGTAAATACTTAGACTCTAATTGTTTTGGACACAATGCCTCTTGAACTTTAATCTTTCCAACTACTACACTACGCTGAGTGAAAGTTGTTGTACCCGATGCGTTAAAACCGCAATCGCTATCATCTTGAAAGAAAGCATCAGTATCCATGATACCAATTTTCTCAGAAGACTTAACTCCTACCAATACGTTACCTTGAGTTTTAATCAAAGAAGCCGTTTTTGAACCAAGAACTGAAGATGTTACTAATAACGCTTCGTTTTCTCTTGCATAATCTGTTAATGAACTAACTACAAATGCCATAATTTCTGTTTTTTAAAATTTTTAATTTAAAGTTTTTACTCTTTGTAAGAATCGCTCTATCTTATCTGCTTTTGGCTCGACAATTCTAAAGCTATTTTTTGGATTTTGAATAGGATCAGCTACTGGAGTCTTAGAAAATCCTTCCAATACGCTTAACATTTCGCTAAATCCTTGATTAAATTTGCTTTCTAATCCATTTAACTTGCTTTTTAATGCCTCATTCTCGGCTTGCAAATAAGTGATAGTAGCATTCATTTCATCAAACTTTGTTTCTGACTCCATTTTCATTGGAGGCATTTCAGGTTCTTGTGCTTCAGCTGCTGGAGTACTAATCTCCCCAACTTGACCACCAATAACCGTGACATTAGTGCCATCAACTAATTCGTATTCTCCATCAGGAGCAGCTACTGAATTACCTGAAGCATCAACAAGCATAGCCATCGCCCCTATTACCAATTCAGTTAAATCAATCTTGCTACCATCTTTTAGGTCATAAGATTCAAATACTAATTGAGTTGCCGGTGCAGATGCCTCTTCATTAAGTTTTTCAACGGTATTATCCGCTAACATAACTTTAATTTTTTCAATCGCTTCTGAAACGTTCATAAATTTTTACTTTGTTTAAATATAAATACTGATTAATTAATACTTTATCATTTAACTTGTTCTAAAATCGAACATAATTCTGACCATAAAGTTTCTTCTATGCTCATAGGTTGTTTTTCTTTTCGATAATTAAAAACTCCTTCAACTGAAAATCCTTTAAATTCACCTGATTTTATTTTATCCCACACCGCTTGATTATCAACTTTAAAACTACCAAACCAACTTCCTTGTGGAGCATCCTCAAATCCTTTCATTGCCATCACACCTCTTGCTGAATCGACTATAAACGATTCATACATAGTAACACCTTCAACGGCCATTGCATCATCGTGCATCAAGTTTACATTTGATTGATAACCTTTCTTGAAGAATTTTTGCGCTATTTGTTCTATTGTATTTGCGGAGAATGTCACATAGTATTCGCCATTATGATCATTCCTATAAATAGGAGTATCCGCTAACATCAATGCTCCGGATACAATTCTTCTATCCTCAGATTGAATAATAAATTTAGCCTTATCTTCTTTGAATGCTAGAAAATCTCTTTCGATTGCTGGCTTATCTACCAATGCAACAAAATCTACTTCAACATCATTATTTAAATCTTCGCTAATCTCTAGCTGATAAATTGGTAATTTCATATTTTTATTATTTATATTCTTGCTGAGTTTTCTATTCTACTAATTCTCTTTTGGCTACCAGTAATATCTGACTCAACAACATAAGCTCTTGCCGCTACGTTATTAATTGCATTTAAAGATTTTTCATCTAATTGAGTTGCTGCTTGAGGTCTTGGTGCTATTGGTGCTGAACCTCCACCTGAACTTGGTAATGATGCTCCAGTTGATGCACTGCCTCCACTATCAGCAGAACTGATTGATGAAATTGCTTGCGCTCCAGCTGCAATTGCTGATGCAATAGATAATCCTGCTGATATATTATTTAATAAAATAAATGGCGCTGCTGCTGCTCCATAAGTTGCAACAGATTGTGGAGTAGCTAAAGCTTCAGCATTTGCAGTTTGAGTAGCCATAATAATTTTAGCAATTGCACCAGCTTGTTCTATAACTACTCCAGCAATAGCCAATTCTTTATTTTTGCCAGCAATTTGTTGTAATATAGAACCGAATTGCATTGCTATATCGGCCTCTTGCATTTGAATTTTTTTTCTATATTCTTTTTTAGCTAATAATAAAGCCTTTTCTTTTCTTGCATTTTCTTGAGTGCTTAAAAAAGTAGAATCAGAAGATTGAACTATTGCTTCATCTGTATCTTGTCTTGATTTTAAATCTTCATTATCGTATTTTTTTTGTAATTCTGATAGTTTTACTCTTCTTTCTTCCTCAATAAGTGTTGTACTTTCGCCAAAAATCGCTCTCTTTTCTAATTTTTTATTAAAATCATCCTCAATCGCTTCTCTTTCTTTTTCAAAATCAGTCAAATATTTCTCTGCCTGAATATCTGAAATAGTTTGATTTTCTAATTTTATTTCATTTGAAGTTTTAACTAATAAATCATATGATTTTTGTGCTTCATCTTCAGCTAATTTTTGTCTTTTATCAGCCTCCTCTTTTAATTTTTTAGTTCTTGCCTCTTGCTCTTGTGCATATTTTGCTTTTCTTTTTTCATTTTCACCAACTAAAAAATCAGTTTTTGCCAATTCACGTTGGCGCTCTAATGTTTTTAATTCAATTTCTGCTTGAGTTCTGCTTTTATCATTTTTATCTAATGCATCGATAAACCTTTGTTGTGATTTAATTTTAGCCTTTCTATCATTATCTTCTAAATTAAATATTTCTTGCAAAGATGCACCAGCTAATTTTGCTTCTGCAATTCTTTGTTTCCCTCTTTCATCAGTTGCCTTTGTTTCATAATCTCTTTGCCTCTTTGCTCCTTCTACTGCTTCATCATTAAATTTTTGTTGTGCTTTTCTTGCCGTTTCAGCAGATGTTGCAAAATCTTTAAATGCTTCAACTGCATAACCTAAAGCAATTACTAAAACTCCTATTCCAGTTGCTATAATTGCTCCTTTTAATGCTTTAAATGCAACCGATGTTGTTTCAACCTCAATGGCAAATACTTTCATTATCTTACCAGCAATGGCAGTAACAATTGAATTTGCCTTTATAAAGAAACTTGAATTTGTAACTTGATTGCTTAAGTTAGTAAATGCATCTTTTAACTCAAGGACTCTATTTAATCCTTCAGATAATGCTAATGCTCCTTGTACTTTTAATAAAGTTTTTTGTACATCTTCTGATTCTACGCCAACTAAAGCCAAAGCGCCTTGAACGGCAGTAAATGCTCCAGCAATACCAACAACGGTTTGACCAAATGCTTTAAATTTAGCATCAGGATTAAATGCATCTACGGTTGCCCTAGCATCTTGCATTCTATCCTTTAATTCTCCAGCACGTTTTGCTGCTTGTGCAATCTCCTTTGAAGATGCATTAGCAGTATTTTGTAATCGTGCTAATTCCTGAATTGCTTCCTTTAATTCAGTACGTAAGGTTTTAGTATTTCCTTCTACCTTAATACCAACTATTGCATTTGCTTCAGCCATTTTATGAGTATGTTAATTCAATCACTTTTAATAATTCTACTTTAGTCGTTTGAGGAATACTTGGGTTGAAATCAATAACTTTATTTAATCTCCATAATGCGCCATCAATATAAATTAAATTGGCAAAATCAAGAGAATAAATATCTTGAATGGTCAAATATAAATAGCAACTTAATAGCTTACTATCTTTCGAAGTTATCTCAGCCAAATAATCAGTCCAAAAAGCAGTAAATAAATTAGCAGTTGGATAAGGATTTGTAAGAGTAAATCTTGTTTCTTTTAATACTGCAAAATTTATATCAGAAGTAGGAATTGTAGGATCATCAAAATGACCAGCATAACCATAAGTAGTTAAATTACCTGAATAATTCCCATTAGATACTTCATATGCATGTTTAATATGATAAATAGGAACTCCAGTAATATATTTATACTGCATAATTCTAATATTATGATCCAATCTTTCTTCAACATTGGCATTTTTCTTAAAAATTGATGCACATAATTTAGTATCTCCTGACCTTGAAACTAAAACAGATTGAGAAAATATTACTTTTATTTCTTGCCTATCAGTAGCATATTGAAAATTGGTATCTTCTTTTCTACTTCCATATGGCTCATTAAATTTATTATTATAAATGCCATTATAATAATCATCCGAATCTTCAGTATAAAAGAAATCATAGTATCTAGCATTCAATTCCGACATTGGTTTTATCGAAATATCTTTTGAATAATCTACTTTTTTAGACCAATCAATTGACTCAGCAATTGGGTCTGAAAGCAATAGTAATCCAGTACTATCTCCAGGCTCTCCGTGAAGAAGTAATTCTCCTAAATCACTTGTCTTTAAAAATCCAGCACCTGTTCTATAAAATTCAATATATGGTTCAATTAGTAAATGAGTGCTTTTTTGTGGGTCTTCAAATACGTATAAATTAAACATTCTACAAATGGAAGCAAAGAAATCCTTTTGTTGAATTCCTTTTGGTAATAATGCTTGCATTGTTAAATATGATTCATCCGATGCAGTTAATGGCACTTTAGAATCTGAAATAAAATGAATTGTTAAATCATTAGATACAAAACTGAAACCTGGATTATGTGTTGTATCTGCAATTATTGAAACGGTTAAAACATCATTTGTAGCTAAAGGAATTGATTCAATTTTATCTATAAAATAAAATGTATCAACTCCTCCATTACTTGGTATAATTACACTTAATACTTTTGTTGCTCCATTAAATATAGCAATTTCAACATTTTGAACCGTTGTGATAGTAACTCCACCATATAAACTTACATTTCCTATAATTGTACTAGACCCAGTATATTTAAAATCTGTTCCATATGTTAACGTAAATAAATATAATGATGAACTACCAAAAGTGACCGCAGTTACATCATTTGTTGTAGTAAATCCAGCACATGAAGCATATAATAAATTATCTCTTATTTCTTCTAGATTTGCTTTATTATTTGGAATTATCAAACTCTTAAAAAATGGAGTGTCAAAAAATGCAGATGTATATGTGTATTTTGAATTTAAAATTATTTTATCTATAATTTCATGTACAAAAAATGCTGGTCTAAAAGCATTTAAATGGTAGTCTAAAGTTCCATCTTTACATAAACCATAATCAATTAATGGGAATACAATGCCAGTTCCGCTTGCTACTCCTGAAGCATTCCAAGAATTTGTTATAGTTGTTGGATTCCAATTGATATTATATTTATCAAAATCAGTCATATCTTCTAATAAGATATTTCCAATAGCGGAGGCAAATCCACCTAATTCACCAAATACTGCGCATTCATATTCAATTACTCTATTCTGTATTTTTATTTCAAGTAATCTTATTACCCCTTTAAATACCTGAATTTTATTTACAAAAATTTGGCAATTAGCTTGTTTACTAGCATCAAAATTATATCCAACATTCTTTTTATTTGGGTCGCTAACATAATAATTATTACCACTGGTAAAATTATAGATATGACCAAATACTTTATTATTGTTAGCATTACCTGGTATATTAATTGTTTTAGAATAATTAGTATTCCTTGCTGAAAAGTCTTTAATATCATCAATTGCATAATTTAACTCTGCCCCTAAATCTTCAAATAAATCTAGTCTTTGTTGTTCAACTATAATTTCAGTTATCATTATCTAAATTGGCTAAATTGTTTTTGACCTAAATCAAATTGAAGTTGGTAATTAAACATCTTATCAGAAGTTGGAATCTTTTCTTGCCAATTAGTATCCTTCATAATAATAGGATAATAATCGCTAGTTCCACCATTAATAATATGTAAATAAACCTCATTAGAAGCAAGCAATTCAGACCCAAGTATATAATCAGTAGCTGATAAATAATCACTCGTTACAAGGTAACTCCAATCGATTTGAGTGGCTAATGCTTGCACTCCACCATAATGAACTCCTGAACTATTTTTATAATCCATTGAAATTCCATTTCTTTGATATTCAGCAGTCTGATAAGTTGTCTTTTTAAAGTTCTTTTGTTGTCTATTTAAAAGTCTAAATCCCATAGTATCATATCCACCAAATTGATTTTGAAATACTAAATTTATTGGAGTAAATCTTGGCGCACATACTTGTTTCATAATCATTGTATCTGAGCCAATCGTTACTTTGTATCCGTAGGTAGCATCGGTAATAAATGAAGTACCTAAATAAGTATTAATTGCGCTTGGACTTAAATCCAAAAGCAATGATGAAAGGCTTGATAATGTCGCTCCCGTAGATGGACTACCGCTATTGCTTCCATCTTCATTTATCTTTTGAATCGTTGCCGTTACTGCTGATAAGTTGGCATTAAAATAAGTAATGTAAAACTTCTCTCCATTTATTACCTCGCCAGCAGTTCTATCTCGTGTCGTTAAAAACTTATTTGCATAAGTAGAAATAGAAGTTCTAAAAGGATTTAAAGAATAGTTCCATCCTTTAGCCGTAGTTGAATTTAAACCAGTATATGTTTTACCTCCATACTCTTCTCCAAAACTTATCGAATAGTCGATGAATAAGAATGATCCAGCATATTGTAAGAGTGAATTTCCTGATGCGTTAAAACCGCTTCCAAGATAGTTCTTGACAATTGGTGCGGTATCAAGTACACCATAGTTCCCTGAGTCGGGGAAATTTTTAAGTGTGGCAATGGTGATTCCACCAATTTGTAAATCAAATACATATTTAAAAGATGTTTGAGAATAATTACTAGATGAAACAATATGCCATAAGCTATCGTGTGCCGATGTATATGATGCTGGTCCTGATTGTATTGTAATTGCCATTATTTCTTAAATATTTGTGTTACGGTTAATGCTATGTCTTGTCCCAATGCTTGTGCTAATTTTGTTAAAAATTCTTGTCCAAATGCTTTTTCTAAATTATCGTCAAAAAACCCTACTCTTGCTATACCTCTTTTCTTAATATTTTCAGCAGTATTTTTTGCTATCTGTCTTAAATTCTTTTTAGGGTCTATTAATTTTGCGATTGATTTTCTTTTTCTTTCTAATGGTATTAATTTTGTTCTTTTATCATCATTTTTAATATAATTTTTATGCCTTAAATACCATTGCATTATGGCTTCAACCATTTTCTTAGAAACACTTAATGTTCTAAATTTATATTGTGAATTTGGTTGATTGGTTTTTATTCCTTTTACACCCTTATTTTGGAAATCATAATATTTACTAGCTGGATTAGATTTTTCATATCCGATAGTAATTGAAAAATTACCTTTTTCATGTGTTACTAAAGTTGGTACTATATTTCCTAAATTACCAGTATCTACTTTTTTTCTACCATTAATTCTTTGTTGAGCAAGTTTAATAAATTTAAATGCTGCATCTGAAATAATTTTATCTGCTCCTTTAAGTTGGATTTGTTCTTCTTTAATAATCCCACCTACATCAAAATCTTTACCTAATTCTTCTTGCGCTTGTTTAATACTTGCCATTCGCTCTCTTATTTATCTCTAATTCGTGGGCATTTTTGGACTTGATATAAGACAAGTCATTAAGTGCTTGAATTGTTTTAAGTTCGTATACTTCTTCAAGTCTAATTCGTTCGTGGTCTGCAATGATGGAAGCTTGGTAAATCCATCCATATGTTCGCATAAAGTTATCATTGTTAATTCTGCCTCCTCTTTCTTCAATCCCTCCTTTATCAATTTCTCTTTCAAATAATCCCGAGAATTGATTATCGAATTCGCGAATACTTGACAAAAAAAAACTATGCTTCCGTATACTGATTCAAAAGATGCACCTAATAAATCATTTGCATATTCATCGTGTTTGCTTGCATCGTACTTTGCTAATTTCCAACCTCGCCAGGTCATCTTCATTGGCATAATCATAGAAGCACCAATCTTATGCAAATTATTTGCTATATCAGTACCAAAATGCTTACTCTCTAAATACCTTGCATAAGGCAAGTTTTTAATATCATAAATACAACGATACATTTTGCCATTGATTTTAATAAAATCTTTTGGTTTTGGCTCAGGCATTGTAGTCGTAATAAATTTGATTTTCTCTAATTCCTTTTTTAAATCAGAAATAGAAAGCGAATCAATTTGCGTTTCAGTTTGGTTTTTAAGTATCGCTAATGTTTTTACTGCAATATCCAATTCCGTATCTCCTTCAACTTCTTTTGAAAGTAGGTTTTGAATTTGTTGCCATTGCCATACCGTGACATCTTTCCAGTTCATATTTATAAATAGCTAATTAAACAAAGTTGTATCTGCCCGTACCTGACTTAAAATCAAACTTGCGCCATGCTAATGCTAATGCACAAACGCAGTCATCCGTAAATCCAGTAGGTGCAGAATACTTTACTCCATGTGATGTATATTGATACTCAAAAACTTCTAACTCATTCTTAATCATTCCTTCCGGATAATGTACTCGCTCCTGATGGATTGCCACTTGAAGACCAAGCATTAATTCTTGTTTGCTTTGACTTGTAAATTTGAACCCTTCAATATCCATTCCTTCCCGTTGTAATTGTTCGACTATCGGATCGCCTACTCCAGTACTATCAATTAACATCGGTGCTTTTGGACAATTGCGTAAAATGTTCTGAGTGCTTGCCCAATCCTTTTGAAATCGGTCATAGTAGGCCACATTGCCACTATTATCTAAACCAATAATTACTGTCCAATCTGAGTACTTTGCCAAATCGACTCCGTAACATTTAACATTATTGACCGATAAGTCGGATGTACACTTGTTTATGGCCTCACTTCCAAATGGATTTGCAGCATTTTCAGCTGGGTTAGCCATGTACTCTTGTTCAAATACTACATTTGGCAGTTCTTTTTTAGCTGCATCGACCTCAGTTTTAGCAATAAATGGGTTATCATAGGTACTAAACTTGAATGA
>Ga0114978_10002663_pt1 | contig 14718 bp, 21 predicted proteins | sample S_140212_EF_Meta_FD_87027 | JGI IMG/M metagenome (GOLD analysis project Ga0114978, IMG submission 87027) | Freshwater microbial communities from Lake Simoncouche, Canada to study carbon cycling - S_140212_EF_MetaG | ecosystem: Environmental > Aquatic > Freshwater > Lake | place: Lake... | reverse complement strand
TCTATGGACTTTTATGTTTTTATCGCGCAATATTTTTTTGTTGTCTTTACTTTCTTCAGAGCTTTCATTTCCCTGGAGTACAGCGCGGTGCTCCAATTCAAATTGGTCGTCGCCTTTACGATAAATTGGCATATTATTTCCAGTTCGGTGATAAGGAGCTAAGGCGCTTAGCTCGATTAAGATTAACGCCCATAGGTGAATCACTCTTTGCGGCAGGTCCTGCCTTACCATCGTTAGGTAAGTGTGGTGCTGGTGCAAGATACTGCTTGTCTTCATTTCTTTTTGTCATGATGACGTTGCCTTCTTTAACGCCCTTCATTTGACGGCGAATTCCGCGAGCGTTATCTAATCCTTCTGGATAGTAGTAACCTGCAGCATCAATACGCTCACCTTTGTGCACACCGCGTTGATAGCCACGTTGTGTAATGCGAACTTTAAGTGAGTCTAAAACATTTTCTGATGTTGAACCTGGACGCCCTCGGTCATCACGACGTGTGCGAATTGTTCCTAAGTAACCATCTGGGTATTCTGCGGAAGGTTGGCGACCAACACCTAAACGAAGAAAATCAAGTTCTGAACGCGCAACAGGAACACCGCCACCACCATAAGTAGTGTTAGTTCCATACATCCCAGCAGCGCCGAGATTTTGTATATTTTGATGTGGACCTGGCATAACCTTTATTATAGGTTAGCGGAAGCCGCCTAGCACCACTAACTCTCTACGAGCATCAAATCCTGCGCCTACTACCAATGAAACAATTCCTGGGTGGGATTCAAGGCCCGATTTATCTCTAAACCAACCCGAACCATTATCCATTGCAGGGTTCTGTATAAATAATCGTGTCCCAACACTTTGAACATCATAATGGTGCAGATGACCAACGTTAAGGATGTCGGCATTTGCCACTGAACAACGACCCATAACTTGACCTGACCACCATGCAACCATGTTGTTTTTCTGATGTCCGTGAGCCATACCGTACAAAGTTCCACTTAAATTAACGGCAAGTGTGCTGTCATCTTTTGCCGGATAACGAAATTCAACGCGGTCTTTAAGAAATTCATTCTCCTGGCACGCATCCTCTACGGCACGAACAATCTCAATCTGCCATGAATCTTCTGGACGACTTACAAGAAAACGTTGGACTTCATCATGGTTTCCTGGAACAACAGGTACAATAATTTTTGGTGCTAGCTGTGCCATAGCTTTAATCTGAGCCATTAAAACACGGCGACCAACTTGTACTTGCTGCGCTACTCCGATGTCATGACGTCCCATGACCTTACCCTTTTGGCTTGTCATGCCTTCAATACAGTCACCAAGTTGAGGGAGGGCAATCTGCCCAATTTTATATTTCTGTTGTAAAAACTTATGGTGGTCTACAGCCTCATCAAAAGAACGCAATACACGGTCAACAATTGCTGGGGTATCGTCCTTACCGTATTGTGTATCACCAAGGCTATACACGGCTGTAAGGTCTCCTTCAAAATCATTTGATGATTTTGGCTTCCAATTAGAAACTTCTTCAATAAGTCTTTGTGCATCGTAATCTTGAACTGATGATACTGCTGGAATAACGTTGATGCGCCAAGAATGAAGCCACTCACCATCCCACTTTTGCCAACTACCTCTACGACTGTTTACTAACACCCATTCTGATGGGTCTAAATTTGCTTCTCTTAATAGTTCTTCTGCCCCTGGAGTATTTCCATCTACACGTGGTCCGGTAATAGCAAACCCACCTGTTGTCTGGTCAAGTTCTGAACGTGGGCGCCAATTTTCTGGAATCGCTTTTAATATGTTATCTGAACCTTCTTTTCCTAAAGATACAAACTTTTTAAAATCATCACTTATGGACATGAGCACCACTTATTTCTATGTGTACGGAATGTTGTTAAACTAAAAGATAAGTCGTTAAATTTTGTTTGCAAAAATCTATGCATCTCCATAGTTGAAGATTTAGTAGTCATCAACTCTTGAAACTGTACTATAAGCTCATCATCTTGATTTTTTAGCCATTCATTTACAGCGCAACGGCCTTTTGAATAGGTGCCACTACTAGAACGTGGTGATAGCTTGGCTAACTCATCTTTTAATGACACGGGTGTAATTCAACCATACATTTGCAAATAGGACAATTGCTTGAGCAAATAAAAAACCCCCCAATTTCTTGGGGGGCTTTTACTAATTTAATTAATCAGCCATGCCTGATGTGAAGTTTGGCTTGCTACGGTTAATAGCTGGTGCAATTAAACGACCATTACCTTGTGTAGCACCTGCTTCTGGTGAAGTCTGCTTTTGAAAACCTACACGAACTCCATAACGAGCTCCAGCGCGGTGTCCGTCCGCCTTAACAAATGAACGTGATGGTTTTGCCTGCTTGTATGGGTCAGTTCCGCCTTTAGCGTTACCGGACTTTTTCATAAGCTTGCCTTTTTCGGGCATAGCTACACGTGGGTTTGAACCAGTTGCGTTACTTGGCTCAGTAGAAGTAGGTGCCAGCGGAGCTGGGTTCTTCTTAGAATCTGATTTCATTTAATTTCCTTTGCAAAGGTGGTTAAATAACAATAAGGCATTTGCACCAAAAATAACTGCTTAACCTGAGACTGAAATAACAAAAACTATGGCGGAAATTTGTCCATCATGGCTTTCAATGCTTGCAAAACCCGGAATACAGGTAAGGTCCAGTCCTCGTGGGGCTGTGTAACCTCTTGCGATTGCAATTGCTTTAACTGCCTGGTTAACGGCACCTGCACCAACGGCACGAATCTTGCAGCCGCGAGTTTCATAAATGCTGTGTGCAATTGCGGATGCTACGGCTTGTGGGTTGCTTCCTGCGCCTACGCGAAGGATGCCCTCTTCTTCTTTTACTACGTCAGTCATTATTACCTCTTATGCTCGAATTAGTATTGCCCGTAAAGTATGGACAATCAAGCAAGGTATTTCAGGCTAAACGGTTCGATAATCTATAGGGGTGGGAGCCGTAGCTAGGCTGCCACACAATTCGCACTCCATATCTAGCATATATAGGGATATTTCCCCATCCTCAAACATGGCCTTTACATTCCATAAAAATGAACCGCAAGGACAAACGTGAAGGGGCGCTTCTTTATCCCTAAGGTCAAGAGGCATCTAATTCAATCTTTCCATCTTTTTGACCCTGCAAAATAATAGGGGCAGCGTAAAAAAGAAATTCACGGGTATAACAAGTTTCGCAACCGCAATAAGGAAGTCCTGATAAAACTTCAGGCTCCTCAACCCCATCATCTCCGTAAATAAAATAATTTTGTAAAGAGTCTACGTACTCGTTTACTCCGGTTTGCAGGTCTTCGGCCCAACTCTCATCATTAATAGTAAAGGTCATTTGCTTCCTCCCCATCCTCCGCCTTTAAAATGTGCTGGTATGGGATTGAAAACTTTTTGCATAAAATCCCCACATTTTTTGCATATTAAACGAGCATTGTCATCAAATCTTAAATACTTCTCAACTGTAACATCACATCGTAGACAAGTAAAGTCATAATTAGGCACTGTGTGTTAACCTCGTTGTGTGGTACTGGCATGTTTTATACATTTTGCGGTAATAATAAGACTTATCTGATGGTTTTTCTACCACCCCTGGAAGTTTTTCATTGCACTCACATACTTTTCTGTACTCTGTTTCTAAACGTTTAACTTCTTCTTTGGCATTAAACAATTCTTGTAAAAGTTTATGCGCTTCTTTATACATCTGGCTCTCCATATCCTGCGGCTCGCAACAAGTTAACAAAATCTTCTAACCGCACTAGTGTAACCCATTCAGTAATATTAACCTCTCCCTGTCCGTTAAGACGCAAAACTGCTACGGGCAAATCTTTACCGTTGTGTCTGTCTTTAAGCTGCTTAATAGTGGCGCTGGGTGAAAAATCTTTGCGGGCTTTAACTTCCCAATCAATTCCAATAGTGCCCGTAATATCTGTTCCGCTACGACCAGCCCCTGTACTTTCAGCAAAAGGGAATCCATGCTCGGCTAAGTACATAGCTACTACTTTTTGCGAACGATACCCTCTATGTTTTCTTGACTGACTAGGCACTGTAACGGCTGCCTCGCATGCGGTCACGGTCTCCTGAAGTGCGTCGGGTTAGCTCACGGCTCACTAGGCTGTAATACCGCTCCATATTGTCCTGTGTAGTCTCCATAAGCTTACGGTACGCGTATGTGTATTTTTTAACTTTAAGTTTTTCTTGGATATCTGATTGGGTTAGTACAGCTGCTTTTAAAAGCCCAGCTTTTTCTGTACTTTTACCTGTTGAAGTAGAAATTAAAGCCCTTGCCTCAGCTAAATCGTAGTCATTCTCTGCTTCTAGTTCTGCAACTTGAGCACACGCGGTCTGTGTGCGCATCATGTTGTAGTTCTCCATGTATTTAGACGCCATTACCATAAGGTCTTGGTCTCCCACTAATGTGATGTCTGTAGGGAAATCAGGTAATTCTATGTCAAGAACTTTTTTTACTGTCAAACCTTGACGCTCTAATATTGAAATAATTTCTTCACTAATTCCTGTAACCTCAAGCTTGAACATTATCATACCCCTTACACTGATAACAACCTTCTGTAGCATCAATATTACAGGTAGGAGGCTCTTTCTTGTCAACCGCAAAAACTATATGTTCAGCTGCTTCCAAAATGTGACTAATTCCAAAATCGCTTTTGGGAATAACAAATTCTTTAACCTGTTGATTAGCTTTATTTTCGTATAAAAATATTGCTTCTTGTGGTTGTATTGGCAGCCCTATCAATTCAGCTAATTTCATATACATCTGTGCTTGTTTAATATGACTCATGAAAGGAGCATTTAACGCTTTCCACATGTCATCAAGATTTCCGTTATGTTCAGCTGTAAGATTTGGCGCTTCAAATCTAAATGTGCCTGCGCCTATGGATTTAATCTCTAATAGTAGGGGCTCCCCAAAACCAAGAAGTATTCCGTCTGCGTGACCAGAAATCTTTAATGGCTCATAATTAAGTGAAACCTCTCGATATTCAAGGTGTTTAACATCTATTTTGTGATTCGATGGAATTCCTAAAAATGTGTCTTTGCAATCATCGCAATAGTACTTTCCCCACAGAGCATCCATCTCTTTAAATATATTTTGCCAACCTGCATGAATGTCATGGCCTACTTGAAATACTCTTTTTTGTGTAAGCGTTACGCGGTATTTACTTGGTGGGGGTGGAAAACCAAGTAATTGAAAATATGAACTTCTATGGCACCAATCATCTTTAACCATAGCTGAGGGATGGAGCACATCAGAACGACGGTCAGTGGGTGCGGGCTTAGCAATAAGTTGACGTTCTACAGTTGTTAATACTCTTGAAGTTTTTTTACCCGCGTCAATAAATTTTTTAAGGCTGCCGGTTGCCTTAAATTTTTCCCCTTTTATTTCCATGTTTGAGTACCCACTCTTCTAATGTAAGGCCAACCTTAGCAGCTTTTCTCTTTAACGCATTACGCTCACGATGGCTCATACCTCCCCATATACCATGCTGCTCATCCATGTCCTCTGAATAAAATAAACATTGAAGTCTTACGGGGCATTCGGGGAAGCCATCTTTACCAAAGCATACGGATTTTGATTTTGTTGCAATTTCTTTATATTTAATTTTATCTCGTGGAGGGAACCACAATTCTGTATCCATGCCACGACATTTTGCTTGATGCCACCACTCTAAGTTGGCGGAACTTTCGTAAGACAAGTGCACTCCTGAAGATTCTGGCGCATTTCTAAGAAATCATCTTCAGTAAGCAATACATAATTGTTCTCGTTAAGACTCACACCTAATACGGGCATTCGACTATCAAGAATTGCTTCGTTGACAATTTTCTCCAAAACTGCGGCTTTGACAGTAAAGGAGGCTTTGCCCGTCCACTTATGCTCTATAAGAAGGTCGCTACTACGAACATCACCTTTACGACCCCAAAAAGCCCCGCTACCAGCGCTACGCTGACCGCCAACTTTCTTTGCTAATCGTACCTCGTGCTTCTTAGATTGCTTTTGACCTTCACTCCTCATCGGAGTCATCTGCTACGAACTTAGACCCAGCTTTAATGGAGTCAAGCACATCGCGTTCTAAAGTTTCTTTCAAATCTATTTCTTCCCGTATGGAGTCAAGCATAGCATCTGCCCCTTGCCATTGTCGAGTCTCGCCGTTAATGTCATAGCGATAATAAGCACCCGCTCTAGTGATGACCTTATTGATAATACCCATAGCAATCACTTCTTTAGCAAAATCGTAATTACCGCGTTCTACGGGACCTCCTGGAGCAAAGTAGAAGTCAACAAAAGCTGTCTGTGATGGTGGGGCTGACTTGTTCTTAAGGGTGCGAATTTTAATGGTCTGACCTACGCGATGTTTTTCTTGCCCTGTACCGGCGTCAATCCATTCATCGCGCTTAATCTCAATACGCGTAAAAAAAGCGTAATCCTTGCCTTTACCGCCGGGAGTAGTTCTTGGGTCGCCGTACATAACGCCCACCTTGTCACGCCATTGGTTAATCATAATTCCAATAAAAGGACGCTCATAATCAATGAGTGAACGTTTAGAAGCAATCCCTACCTTACGGAAGAACTTGTTAGTCAGCATGGCACCTCTGCCTACTGTGAATTCTTCCATTTGTTTCTCGTCTTCTGCACTAGGAACCAGGGCAGGAAGGGAATCAATAACCACGCAATCAACAGCCTTGCTTTCGACCAACTCAATAACCGACTCATATGCTTCCTCCATAATGTTAGTTGATACAACGTAAAGGCGCGATAAATCAACACCGCACATCTCTGCATATTCTGGTACCCATTGTTCTGCGGCAACCCATACAGTTGTAAATTCTGGGTCTTTTGCTTGATTTGCTGCAATTGTCTTTAGCGCAATAGCGGTTTTACCGTTAGAAGCTTCTCCAACAATTTCATGCCATTGATTAACGGGCCAACCCCCACCCAAAGCAACATCAAAAGCAATAGACCCAGTTGTTACTCTGGACATTACATCGTCTCTAATATCTTGACCAAGAACAATAGTATTTGCACCAAGCTTTTTGTTAATCTTGTTAATAATCTTTGCTAACTCTGGATTAAGTGCCATTAAATATGTCCAATGATTGTCTGTGGGTTAAAACCGCCGGTTGCTACTTGTCGTGCAGGCTGTGCTGGTCCCGAAGCCTGTGGTCCGCCAACAATTCCTTTACCTACGCCAGAACCTGATTGTTGAATTGGATACCCGCAATCATAACAACGTGGTTTATTTTCTCCACCACCTGTGTAATTTCCGCTCCCGCATCCAGGACAACGAGAGGCCGTCGTTGCACTTGATGGCAATTGACGTTCTCTTACTTCGGGCGGTAGGTATGGAGGCTGTTGTTGAGTGGGGGGATATGAAGTAGGTTGCTGTGGAGATGAATATTGTGGGACAGAGGGCTGTTGCTGTCCTAATTTATTTGCCCACCAATTACTGCTCATCTTCTTCCTCCTTGTATGTTGTGCTTAACTTTAATGCGTGAGTATGAAGTATATCAAGTTCTATACCTGATGAAAAAGCGGTGACGAGGGCAGAGAAACCGATGGCCTTATAGAAGTCAGTCATTGCATCTAACTCATCATCACTAATAGATTTTTCAAATTCTTCGTCAAACTCTCGTTGTTGAGTCCCAACAATTATTCGAGCGTTTAAATCACTAATAACATCTATAAAAGGAAGGAGTTCGTCTAAAGCGGCTAACCTTTTGTAACTATCTTCTAATTCTTTTTCCTCGCCTTCCTTGCTTACCGGGTTTAATCCAAGTAACAAAGCTATTTGATTTGGATTATCAATGCTTAAATCGTAAAGACTCCAACGAGTTATAGTGCTGAAAGGTATCTCTAATTGGGTGTGTAAATGCTCATCTTTAGAAAAAAACTTATCAAACCACCTCATTATTTAGCTTCTCCCCAACGTTGAACGGTTTTAACATCTGCAATCAGTGGAACATCCAAAAGTTGAATTCCCTCCATAGCGCTACGAATAGCCTCTGCTGTTTCAAATGCTTTATTGTCCGGGGTGAGGGTCACAAGTTCATCATGTACTGTCAATAACAATTTAGCTTCTTTTGGAATCATGTCCTGGGCGCGAATCATAGCAAGTTTAATAATGTCTGCTGCTGAGCCTTGTATGCGAGTGTTAAAAGCCTGACGTTCTGCACCTGATTTAATACCAAAATTAGAGGAGTTAATATCGGGCAGGTATCTACGGCGTCCTAGCAGAGTGGATACATAACCCCTTTTGCGTGTGCTATTGACAACCATAATTCGGTACTTATTGACAGCGTTAAATTTTTTTGAAAAGTCATTAAGAAGATTTTTTGCTTCCGTAACAGTACATCCTATAGAAGCCGCAATTTTATCGGGACCAACACCATATGCCATAGCAAGAACAAGGACTTTACCTGCCTTGCGGTCCACGCCCATGGTGTCTCCAACTGTTGTATAAATATCTCGGTTATTGAGATAGTTATCCATCATGATTGGGTCTTTTGCCATGGAAGCAATCACTCGCGGTTCAATTTGTGAATAATCCGCAACTACAAGCTTGTAGCCTTCGGGAGCATAAAAAAGATTACGGATAGCCTTGCCGTGAGCCGTGTGAGGAGCCGGAACGTTTTGAAGGTTTGGATTACGGCTTGAGAAACGTCCAGTCTCGGCCCCATGCTGTACAAAGTCACAATGAATCTTGCCGTCAATAAGAAGGCTTTCTTTATGTTCAACCTTAATCTTTCCTGCGGTTGTGCGGGTTACATCTCCACCAAGATAGGGAATAACGTAAGTTGTAAGAAGCTTATTTAAATCAGAGTACTCCAGGAGCGCTTTTACAAGTGGGTTTGTGTCTCTATACGGCTCTAATGCATCTGAAGCCACTGAGTAGTCAGATAACGTTAGGGGTTCACCATCTATGTCTTTTGACTTGCCCTTTGGGGTAAGAATCTTAGGCTTAAGGCCTTGTCCACCATTTTCCTTCTTACCATATAGAAGCTCTTGCTTCTCTGGGTTAGAGTTGATATTAAATACTTTGCCAGCAATTCGGTAAATATCAGAACGTGCTTTCTCAATATCAATCTCTAACTGAGCGTGTAAAACCGTTAGCTGCTCTATATCTATTGGAGCCCCGGACAACTTCATGTGGCATAGAACCCTAAGGACACCCATCTCTAAGTTCATTACATTGGTTAGCTGTCCTTCTTCTAACTTCTTTTTAAGTACGTTCTTATAAAGCAAAAATGTGTATTTGGCATCAAGGTATGCGTACTTGGCAACATCTTGAAATGAATACTTCTCAACTTCTTTACCAATTCCCTTAACCATGTGATAGCCAAATTCACGAGATAAACAATCGTCTAAACCGCACTTGTTTTTATTTCGGTTGTCATACAAAAACGAAGCAATCATAGTATCAAAATACGGGCCCTTAGGAATTTCTCCCCCGTAATATTTAGCAATAGAAGTTAAATCAAATACTAAATTATGACCAACAAGTGTGCGACCTTCTCCAAACATCAACGGCTTTAACGCCAAAAACACTTCTGATGGGAGTAGCTGCTCTGGTGGTGGTCCAAATGTAACTGTGGCTTTCTTTTTATCTCTTGAATAATCAGATTCTCGTGCTGGTAATCCAGCATCTACACGCTTCTGTCCTTGGCCAGTTAAAGGGAACTCCTCTAAAATAAAATCACCATTTGGGTGGCCTAGCGCTATAACATCACCTCGACCATGTGTAGATAAAGAAATCCACAAAACCTCATTGACAACCGTTACGCCACGTTGTGGCCCAACAGTTTCTAAATCATACGCAAAAGAGTCTTGCTGTAAATAGTACGAAACCATTTCATCAAGTTGTTCTTTAGTGGTAATAATATTTATGGGAACCCCCTAAAAAGGAGAGGTTGAGTAGGGGAATAAGAACCCAACCTCTCCAAACCTAGTATTAGGCTAAAGCGTTTACTACTTCTGTAAGCTCTGCAATTGAAAGCTTGCGAACAATTGAAGCATCAAATGGATTCATATCTTCAATAGCAGACTCTGCCTTTGCCTCGTCAATTCCATAATCCTCGGCAAGGTCACGACCCTTAACTGGGTTAAGTGTGTAAACGGTATGCTGCATTTGACCACGACGTGCCACAGCCCAATAGTTTTTAGCCAATGGTCCTGAAGGCGAGTGATGTGCTGCGTGTAGGGTTTTAAAAAACAGTGGTGAGGCAACAAGCTTTGTCATAGTTGTCTCTGTTGGAGTAAGAACTGCAATAGAGAATGCATACTTCTTCTCAGCTTTGCTGTTTAGTGATGGGGTTAAACAGATTGGGCAGCCGGTTCCAAGGCAAGTGTATGAACGCTGGCCTTCTGTCTTTTGTGTAAGAAAGTGTTGGCTGTAAATAGCAAAAGGACCATCTGGGTCAAGAAACTTAATGATTTGAATTGTCTCAGAAAGTTTAAAATCTTTTGCGTACTCTTTAGGCTTAATAGCCTCTTCTGCGGCATCCCAACCAGATTTAATTGCATCTGTTGAATTGCTTGGGCGACCTTCAATATCTGCATTTTCAATTGAAAATTCATCAACTTCAGGTACGAAATCATCTGTAATTTGAACTGACATTTTTATATCTCCTAGTTTGTTTGACTTGATTCGTTTTTAGTTTCATTTGCAAGGATTTGACTCCATGCCTCGGCTATCTCAATGCTGAGATGTCGGTGTACAGCCCAGTCTATACGCTTGACTTCTAAAAGTCCAGCCTTAATAAAGAGCTGTACAGCCGTTTCAATCATGGCTCGGCTGTAAAGGCGTCTTCCTTTATGGTCTTCTCCATGAATATTTTTTTTAGTGGGTAGTCGGTAAGGGGCTTTAGGTAAGTAGCCTTTTTCGTTCCAAACCCGTATTGAAACAAAAGGTCTTCCCAAAGCTTGAGCTAGCGCACCTACAGTAAAAAGCTCTACATCGTTCCCGTTAGGCAAAGTTTTTACTTGTGGCTTTGCATCCCATTGCTGCGTTGACACGCGGTCAACAGTTTTTGGCAATGCACTTTCGCGTCGCTTTTTTTTGCTTCCTGGGTAAAAGACGTCCAGGTCTGCAAAAGCGTTATCAATGTAATCGTCTGTCATTCTTTAACCAAGAATGCATACGAAACTTTAAGTGGAAACATTAAATCAATGTCTTCTTCCGTTAATTCTTTTTTGTATAGCGCAGCCATAATTGCTTGCGGGTCTAAAGTTGGAAGCTTTGGCATACAAGTATCTTCTAACCCTTTTTCAGTAATAATGCGTTTTGCAACTTCTGGGTCAAGTGGATTAGAATTTTTACGTTGTTTAGTAAGTGTAATCCCGTCAACTTCAAGAATTACATGGCCATTACCGTTTACTTCGCCGAAAGACTCAACAACTTCAAGTAAACGCTTTTTTAATTCTGATTCTCGCTCTAACATGAGCTTCATTTCATTTTTAAGCGCAACGTACTGTTGTACTGTTCTATTGACTTCTGTATTTTCCATGTAATCCCCTTTATATGGGGCTACATTATTGAGCTAGCTACTTATTGTCAACTAGATAGGATTCAAGAGCCTTAATAAGTACGCTTGTAACAGTTACACCTTCTGAAAGAGCCTTTTTCTGGACAGGCTTCCAAATCTCATCGGGAACACGAATTGTACGTGTAGGTGTCTTGGGCGCGTTAGGCATTAAATAATTATATCAGCTTAGACTGAAGCAAAGGTCAAAAACTGTTTAAGGCTTCCCACGGTAAGTGGTACTCCGCCCTTATCATCTATGCCTTCGCCATCAATAATTGCGTTAGCAACAGATGTTTTTTGTTGTAAAGCGTCATATTGACGTTCTTCTACGGAGCCATCAACAATAAGGTCTTGTATAACAATTGTTTTCCACGTAGAAGATGCTCTCATAATACGTCCGTTTCGTTGAGTTGCAGAACCTGAACTCCAAGGTAAATCATAATTAATAAGGAGATTGGCAGCGGGCAAATCAACGCCGTAACCACCAGCATCAGAAGATACAAGGACGCGAATTTCAGGTAGAGTATTAAAGGCAATTTTATTCTCCTCCTTAGTCTTCGCATCTAACTTACCTGAGTACAAGCGGCACTGTTCAACCCCTAAAGCATCGGCTATTTTGTCCAGCATGTCTACGTAAGTGGCAAAAATTACTAGTTTGTTCTCTTCATTTTGTTCTAAAAAGTTCTTGGCGTATTCAATAAGTGTGTTTAGCTTATTAGAGGTGTCAATATTTTCTAAAGCCCCATCATTAACAAGCTCATTAGCGTAGGCAGAGCCTTCTCCGTTCATGGCTAAATATTTCTTTGCGCTAGTACGAAGCAAGTCTGGGTGGGAACACAACATCTTAAGACACCCAATTTTAGACATAATTTTTCCGCGCATTTCATCTTCTGGTCCACCACGGCTAGCTTCAATGCCGTAGTGCGCTAAAATATTAAACGAGGCACCAAACATTGCTTGGGCATCGTCTAAATCTTGCATTAAATCTTTTTGAATACGGTTGTATAACTTTGCAGACTTCCTATCAAAAACAATTTTGATTGGGTCTTTATGAATTGATTCTGGGAGAAATGGCGCAACATCAGGGTCTTTTTGTGCTTTACGAACCGATGCTTCTTTCATTACCTCATGAAGAGTAGGAAGATTAATGTAGCGCTCTACACCACCCCAATTGTTGCGCACAATAAATGTGCGGTCAAAGTTTTCAAAACTCCCTAAAACTCCGTTATCAACAAACTGCATAATGCTATACAGCTCTTCTGGTTTTCCGTTTTCAATAGGTGTTCCGGTAAGAGCAAACTTAAATGGTGCGTTAGATAGTTTTTTTACTTGTTTAGAACGTTTTGAACGAAAAGACTTAATAGCGGTTGCTTCGTCTAAGACTACAAATCCTCGTGGAAGTTTTTTGATTTTATCCCAGTCGTTAACAACTTGCTCATAGTTAAGGATGATGTAATCAACCTTTGAATTACGCCAGTCGTATGCTTTCTCGTATTGTTCTGCTCTTTTTGCTGGCGTTCCATCAATGACCAAAGGGTTTGAAGTATCATTAGTAAACTTCCTAATCTGATTTGCCCATTGATATTTAAGTGAAGATAAACAGACTATCAAACCTGGCTCTGTAATTTGACGCGAATCCATAAGACGTTCAACCGCTGCAATGGTTAAAACGGTTTTTCCTAGCCCTAAATCATAAGCAACTAACATTTTCTGTCGTTCGCACATGCGGTCAACAGCCTCTGGTTGGTAAGGAAGAAGTGTGCCCGTAAAAGTCATAGAACTACCCTAGCAGGCTCTTAATCTGATTGCTGAGATGCTCCATATCTTTATCATTAGTGATAACTGCGTCCCAATCCCATAAATCCATATCTGTCTCTGATACGTGGTCGTTAACTGGTCCTACTCCAGGCCGATTAATGCGCCAAATTTGTGAGTTTTCAATTTTTTTAATTTCTTCGGCTTCATTTTGAAACCTAACATCGGTAATGACTATGCGGTTGGTGGGATTAATAGTGTTTAAAACTTGGTTAACCCAAAAGTTTTCACCAAGTATGTTGCGTGCTCCAACTCCCAAATCTTGTAGGAGACGGCGTACTTCGGGCGCAGTTTTTTTGGCGCCTTCCCATCCCTGAGAATCAACTAAATCTTGAAGTCTAAAAACAGGTTGACCATCGTTAATAAATGGGTCCATCTCGTATAAAAGTTTGCGAATGTTACTTGCAAACGCAACATTTTCATAACCATGAAGACCGATGAGCATCCCTGCAACGGTGTCTTTTCCTGATTGCGCGTATCCTGACAAACCAATAATCATAAGAATGCTCTCTTCCCGTGTATTGAGTGGCGTGCGTTTTCTAAGCCAAACATTATCTCGGCTTTGCTCATACCACCAACATCTTTCATGTCTGTATTGTCATAGTTAAAAAACCAACAGTCAAATCCCATTGCTTTTGAGTATTCAAGTAAAGCCATTGATGAGCTGAGTCCAGCTTGGTCATTATCCATAGCAAACGTAATGTGGTTTGCTCCTCTAATAAGATTAATTTGGTCTTTTGACACAGAAGAACCGCACACTGCAACTCCACCAAGCACGCCAACTGACGCAAGTCGGGCTACATCTAAAGGTGACTCGACTACAGTAATGTTTGGTCCTTCATAACGTTGATAGCCAAAAAGTGTAGATGACTTGTTTACTTTAGGTGGGAAGTTATTAAAACGGCGTTCTTTAAACCACTTTTCTTGCCACCCAATAAGCTTGTTAGTGTATGGGTCGCGCATAGGAAGAATCCAACTTTCGTTAGAAGAATTCCATAAGATTTCATAATAATCTGCTGCAACGGATGTAATGCCACGAGATTTTAAGGCGTATATAGGGGGAGAAGAAAAAGCGCTAAGCATTGATTCTGTCATTGGCTGTGCTTGTTCTTGTATAGGCGCAAGTGCAGTTAATTTTTCAAACGCTTTAGTTAAATTACGTTCGCCACTGCTAATCCATTGCTTAGCTATATCGGAGCCAACTCCTTGAACATACTCAACTAATGAGTTAACACTTCCTTTAAAGTGGCATGAGAAACAGTTGTGAACACCGGTGTCTGCATTAATGTACCAAGAAGGATTGTTGTCTTCTTTTCCTTTACGCTCCAAGTGAGCGGGGC
>Ga0114978_10002662_pt1 | contig 14719 bp, 2 predicted proteins | sample S_140212_EF_Meta_FD_87027 | JGI IMG/M metagenome (GOLD analysis project Ga0114978, IMG submission 87027) | Freshwater microbial communities from Lake Simoncouche, Canada to study carbon cycling - S_140212_EF_MetaG | ecosystem: Environmental > Aquatic > Freshwater > Lake | place: Lake... | reverse complement strand
CCACTCTGGGGCCGGCCTCCCGTTCGGAAGAGGCGATCCGCGGCCTCGTTCAGGCGGGGGTCGACGTCTTTCGGCTGAACATGGCGCACGGGTCTCCTCCAGAGCATGCCGAGACGCTCGAGCGGATCCGAAAGATTTCGGACGAACTCGTCCACCCGGTGGGGGTGCTCGTCGATCTTGCCGGGCCGAAGATCCGCCTTGGCGAGCTTCCCGACGGCGCGGTCGACTGCGTCGGAGGGACGCGGATCCGCTTTGTCCGTGGGCCGGGGCCAGCCACGGCCGACACCTTCACCACCACCTACGCGCCGCTCGTCGACGAACTCCGCGTCGGCGATCCGGTCATGCTCGCCGACGGCACGGTGAGTCTCGTCGTGGAGGAGCGACAGCCCGACGAAGTGATCTGCCGGGTCGTCCAAGAGGGAACGGTGCGCAGCAGGCAGGGGGTCAATCTTCCCGGCGTGAAGCTCTCGGTGGCCGCCATGAGTGCCGCGGATTGGGAGCATGCCGAGTGGGCTGCCGGAGTGGGGGCCGACTTCGTCAGCCTGTCGTTCGTGCGGTCGCCGGTCGAGGTCCGCCTCCTCAAGGAGTTGCTCCGGACGCGAGGCTCGGTCGCCCGCGTCGTCGCCAAGATCGAGAAGCGCGAGGCGGTCGACGCTATGGAAGCGATCGTCGAGGCGGCCGACGTCGTCATGGTCGCCCGCGGCGATCTCGGCGTGGAGATCGACGTCGCCACGATGCCGATGGTGCAAAAGCGGATCATTCGCGTCTGCCAGCGCTATCAGAAGCCGGTGATCGTCGCCACGCAGATGCTCGACAGCATGCAGCACTCCCGCCGGCCAACGCGGGCCGAGGCCACCGACGTCGCCAATGCGATCCTCGACGGCGCCGACGCTTGCATGCTCTCCGGGGAGACGGCGATCGGCGACCATCCGAGCCTCGTCGTGGAGATGATGCGGCGGATCGCCCGTGCCACCGAGTCGCAGTATCTCGCCGATCGGCGGCTTTCGCTCGAGGAAAGGCAGCGGGCCCCGTGGCTGGCGGCGGCCGCGGAGGTCGGCCCGGCGGCGGTGCTCGCCGAGGGGCTTCACCCGATCACGCAGGCCGTGGTCGATGGTGCGGGGAGGATTGCCGTCGACGTCGGGGCGCGGCTTGTCGTGGTCGCCAGTCGCACCGGATTAACGGCGATTTCCAGGTCGAAACGGCGCGGGGCCGTCCCCACCGTGGGTGTGAGCGACAACGTCGCCACGCTCCGGCAGATGGCCCTTTACTGGGGAGTGACGCCGCTGGCGGGGACCGTTTCCACCGATGTCCAGACTCTCCTGAGCCATGTCACGAGTTGGGGCCTCGGCTCCGGTCGATTGCGAACAGGGGACAGGATCGTGCTCGTGGCCGGTGTCGGCTTCGGGACGGGAGGCCATAATATGGCGCTGGTCAAGGAAGTCTGACGTTGCCCCGGCTCACGGCCGGGGGAGAAAATGCCGATTGTGTTTTTTCCGGGAGCAAGGGTGCCCGCGGCCAATCAACGTTTCGATCGAGGAGCATTCGTGAGCGGAAAGCGGACAAAGTGCGTGCTGGCGTATTCGGGGGGGCTCGACACCTCCGTGATCCTCGGCTGGCTCATCGAGCGTGGCTATGACGTGATCGCCGTCTACGTCGACCTCGGCCAGCCGTGCGAGGACCGGGCGGCGACGCTCGAGAAGGCCCGCACCTGCGGCGCCATCCACGCCGAGATCGTCGACGTCCGCGAGGAACTCTGTCGCGACTTCGCCTTCCCGGTCCTTCAGTGGCAGGCCCGCTACGAGGGGACCTACCTCCTCGGCACGTCGATCGCCCGGCCACTGATCTCGAAGGTGATCGTCGACATCGCCCACCGCGAGGGGGCCTCGGTGTTCGCCCACGGTGCCACCGGCAAGGGGAACGACCAGTGCCGCTTCCAACTCGCCGCCGAGGCGCTCGATCCGAAGATCGCCGTCCTCGCGCCGTGGCGGATTCGCGAGTTCCGCGAGCGCTTCCCTGGCCGCACCGAGCTCATCGATTTCTGCGACGAGCGCAACATCCCGGTGAAGGCCTCGAAGGGAAAGCCCTACAGCTCCGATGAGAACTGCCTCCACACCAGCTACGAGGCGGGCCTCCTCGAGGAGATGACGACCGACGGCTTCGAGTTGGTCGAGTTCGGGATGACGGTCTCGCCTCAAGCTGCGCCCGAGAAGCCGGAACTGGTGCGAATCGACTTCGAATCGGGGGTGCCGACGAAGGTTAACGGTCAGGCGCTTGCGCCCCACGAGATCGTCCTCGAGCTCAACACGATCGGTGGCCGCAACGGCGTCGGCCGGTCTGACATCGTCGAGAACCGATTTGTCGGCATGAAGAGCCGCGGCGTTTACGAGGCGCCGGGCATGACGCTCCTCTACGAGGCCCACCGGCTCGTCGAACAGCTCACCCTCGATCGCGACCTCGTCCACCTCCGCGACCGGATCGCACCGGAGGTGGCGGAGATGGTTTATTACGGCTTTTGGTACTGCGCGAAGATGGACGCCCTCTCGGCGTTCATCCACGAGGCCCAAAAGCCGGTCACCGGCACCGTCGAGCTCAACCTCTACAAGGGGAACATGCTCGTGAAGAGCCGGACGAGCCCCAACAGCCTCTACGATGCGGCGATCGCGTCGATGGAGGGGGGCGGTTCCTACGACCAGACCGATGCCGAGGGCTTCCTGCGGATCATGGGGCTCCCGGGGCGCGTCCAGGGGGCGGTGCGGCCACGCGGCTGAGCGCCCGTTCCGTCGACTCGGGCTCGATGGGCTGCAGATCAACGACGAGGGAGAGGTTCTCTCCGCTCGTCGAGCCCTCCGCTGCCGGGACGGCGACCGCTGCGGTGGAGCCGGGGCACGGCGTCAAACTAGCGACCCGCCAGGACCGCCCCGATGCGGTCCTGGCGGTGCCGCTGACGGTGCCGTCAGGGTTGAGGGAGATGACGACGTCGGCGAGCGTTGGCCCACCTCCACCGATCCCCGTGCCGAGGCACTTGAGGCAGGCCTCCTTGCAGGTCCAGAGCCGGTAGAAGACTTCGGCCGCTCTTGCATCGGTGAGCGACTGCAAGAAACTCGTCTCCTCTGGCGCGAAGTGCTCGGCGATTCGTCGAAGGTCAGCAAGCGAGCGCCTGTCGGTGTCGATCCGTTCGAGATCGACGCCGAGTGCCGGGCCATGGGTGGCAGCCGGGCCGGTGACGGCCCGCGCGTCCTCCGGGGAAAGAAACGCATAGAGCGCGAGCCCCCCGCTCCGCGCGAGATTGAAGCCCGGTGGGCCATCCGCGGCGGCAACTCCCGCGCGGCGAAGATCGGCTGCAGCAAGCATCGGCTTGCCGGCCGGGCCGGGCGCGAGCGGTACGCGCGAGGGCGCGACCCCGAGTCGCTCCCCGAGGAGCCGGCGAAGGAGCCCGCGGCGCACGACAAACCTGTCACGATCGACAGCGTGGCGAAATCGTTGCGCTCGCGCCTGCTCGTCGGCGGAGAGCGTCGCGGCAAAGACGACCGGTCGCCAGGCATCGCAGTCGGCGAGGTGGAGGGAGATGGGCGCAGAAGTGGATGACGACGAATCGTTGACGGGTTCGTGGATGGAGGGCTCCCCCCGATCGATGGAAAAGCAGCTGGGTAGCTGTCATAATATCTCCTTTGCACTCCTGTCTTTTCGGCCCTGACGCCGCCCCTTCATGCCGAACCCGCCAGCCGACCACTCATCCGCCGCACGGCCCGGCGTTGTGTGGCGGTCCTGCGTGCATCGGGTTTTTGATCAGCAGGCGGCCGCCCGCCCCGATGCGGTCGCGGTCGAGTGCGGGGAGCAACGGTGGACCTACGCCGAGATCGCCGTCGCGAGTCGCTTTTTCGCGGCCGATCTGCAAAGGGCTGGCGTCAGGCCCGGGGCGATCGTTGGCATCGGGATCGGGCGATCGGTCGAGTTCGTGATCGCGGTTCTCGCCGTGCTCCGTTGCGGTGCCGCCTATGCCCCGCTGCCAATCGAGGATCCGGTTGATCGGCTCGCGTCGATGGTTGACTCCGCGGGGGTGACCGCGATCGTGACCACGGGAGGGGATGAGGCCTGCGCTCCCCTGCTCCGGGCGCGGCCGGGGATCAGGCGTGTGCCCCTCGGTCGGCATTTTCTCGATGCGAAACTCGACTCCATGGCCGGCGGCGGGGAGCCGGCCTGCGACCCCGAGGATCCGGCCTACGTTTTGTTCACGTCGGGCTCGACGGGCACTCCGAAGGGGGTGGTGGTGCCCCACCGCGCGGTGGTCGGGCTGGTCACCGGGCAGACCTACGCCGACTTTGGCCCTGAGATGCGGACCTTGATGGCGGCGCCAACGGCCTTCGATGCCTCGACGTTTGAGCTGTGGGGGCCGTTGCTCAACGGCGGCACGGTGGTGATCTACCCTGACCGGTACTTCGAACTGCATCGATTCGGTGAGGTCGTGCAGGCAGGGCGGATCACCTGTCTTTGGCTCACCGCTGGGCTTTTCAACCGTGTCGTTGATCTTGCCCCGGAGACCCTCTCCCCGGTCCGGCACGTGCTGACGGGTGGGGATGTGCTGTCGGTCACGCATGTGCGCCGAGCGTTCGAAGCGCTCCCCGGCATCCGTCTCACGAATGGCTACGGACCGACCGAGACCACCACCTTCGCTTGCACGCAGGTCATCGATCCGGCCGATACCTTTCCCCATGGATCGGTGCCGATCGGCCGGCCGCTCGCACACACCTCCTGCCTCATCATGTCGGCCGACGGGCAGATCGTTGAGGATGGCGAGCCCGGAGAACTCTGGATCGGTGGTTCGGGGGTTGCCAAGGGCTATCTCACTCTCAGCGAAGGCCGCTTCGTAGCCGATCCCCGCCCCGGTGGTGATGGGAGAGGGATGTATCGATCCGGTGACCGTTGCCGGAGGCTTCCCGACGGCTCGATCCTGTTCGTCGAGCGGATGGATCAGCAGGTGAAGATCCGCGGCCACCGCGTCGAGCCGGGGGAAATCGAAAACACCCTCCTCGCGCACTCCGCCGTGGGGGCCGTTGCCGTGCTCCCCTTCAGGCATGAGGATGAGACGGCCTTGGCGGCTTTCGTCGCCCGCCGGGATGGCATTCTCCAGCCGATCGACGGACTCCGCGCCTGGCTCGAGAGCCGCCTCCCGCCGGCATTCGTGCCGGCGCGCCTGGTGCCAATCGTCGCCCTGCCGGTCACCACCAACGGCAAGGTCGATCGCAAGTCCCTTCTCGCCCTTCTTGCCGAGGTCGAGCCGGATGACCGAGTTGAACCACCGCGCCCCGGAACCGAATCGCGCGTCGCCTCGCTGTGGCACTCCCTCCTCCGTCGTCATGCTCTCGGTCGCGATGACGACTTCTTCGCCCTCGGTGGCCACTCGGTCATGGCGATGCGTCTCGTGGCGGCGATCGAGCGCGAGTTTCGCGTCCGGCTGCCGGTCACCACGGTCTTCGAGACCAGAACGGTCTCGCGCTTGGCGGCGGTGATTGATGCGGCGGTGGCCGACGGAACTCGGAGCATGGCCGCCGGAGGCTTCACAGCGGCCCCCACGATTCCGCCCACGGAAGAACGGATCTTTCCGGCGCTGCCGGCGCAACGAGGGATGTGGCTCCTCGATGCCCTTCTTCCCGATCGGGCCACCTACAACGAGCCGTTTGCGTTTCGTCCCGATGGACCGATCGACTGGGAGCGATTTCAGGAGACGCTTTTCCGGACGATGACGCGGCATCCGGCCTTGCGATCGGCGTTCGAGGCTGGCGACGGTGGCCCGGTGCAGAGGGTGTTGTCCATCGACCGGGTGTCGGTCCCATGGTCGGTGGAGCCTGGAGTTGACGAGACGGGGATTGAGGCGGCGCTGCGGGCCCACGCCCGGACTCCCTTTGACCTGGCGACGGCGCCGCTGTGGCGGGCGACGCTGTTTCCGCAGGCGGCCCCACACGGCATCCTGCTCCTCACGTTCCACCACGCGATCATCGATGACTGGTCGATCGAACTCCTCCTCCGCGAGTTTGCCAGACCGGCGGAAGCGGAGTCGGAGGGGGCACGACTGTCGGCAGCCGAATCGCACCTCGGGCTCCCGGGCCTCGGTTCGTCCGAACGGGATCGCTGCGCCAGGTTCTGGCGGATGACGTTGGCTGACGCCACCGGAGAATTCGCTTGGCCGGTGCGGCTTTCTCCCTGGGAGAGCGGGCCGACGGGAGAAATGCATCGTTTCCGAGTTGACGGTGATTTTTCTGCGGCCCATCAGGCGATCTCCCGCGAGACCGGCGCGACGCTCTTTCAGATCCTTCTGGCAGCGTTCCACGGCTGGCTCCATCGGATGACCGGGGCTGACGACGTCGTCGTCGGCACGCCGGTGTCGTTGCGGAGCACGCCCGAGGTTCAGGAGTCGGTTAACTGTTTTCTCAACACTCTTCCGGTGCGTGTCTGTTGGAATGATGTCGGCGACTCCCAAAAGTCGTTTCTGGCGCTCGCCCGGCAGGTGGGCGAGACGTTCCTCGCCGGCGTATCCCACGGCCAACTGCCGTTCGACGAGATCGTGGCCGCGGCCACAGCGGAGCGGGTCGGGGAACGGCCGCCGCTCGTGACGACGCTCTTCGTCCAGACCGGCGGAGGGCTGGCGTCGGCGCTGCTCGGTGGTGTTCACTGCGATCCGATTCCGGTCGAGACGGGGACGGCGAAGGTCGATCTGACGCTCTTCCTCGAGGGAGACGGGACGGCGCTGCGCGGGGCGTTCGAGTACGACGCAAGGCGCTTCGATCCCGAGACGATCGCCGGTTTCGCGGCGTCGTTCTCCCTCTTGCTCCGGTCGATTCTCTCGGCACCCACGGCACCTATCGCGCGGGCGCCGCTCCTCGATGCTGCCGGCCGACAGCGGATGCTCCAGGTCCTTGCCGACAGTGATGAATACTCAGCCCCGTCTGGTGGCCTGCTCAAGCCGTTCCGTGATCAGGTGGAGGCGACCCCTGATGCCATCGCCGTGACATGGTGTGAGGGGCGTTGGACCTACCGCGAATTGCACGCGCATGCCGAGCAGATTGCGACGCGGCTGCGCGTTGCGAGTGTTGCCGAAGAAATGTCTGTCGCGATCTGTTTGCCGCGCTCGCCCGAGCTTCAGGCCGCGATCCTCGGCGTGCTCATGGCAAAGGCCTGTTGCGTGCCGCTCGATCCGACGCTTCCGGCCGAGCGCCTCGCATCGATGCTGACGATCTCCGGTTGCCTGCTGGTCGTCACCGACTGCCGAACCGCTGCGCTCGTCGAGACGCTTTGCAGTTCGATTCCGCTGGAGGCTTCCCGACCTCATGTCGTGCGAATCGACTCCGGTGTGCCGGCGGATGATATCTGCGCCGGGCCGCCGGAGGAGGTGCCGCTCGACTGGAGCGAAAACTCCCTTGCCTACATCCTCTTCACGTCCGGGTCGACAGGCGCCCCGAAGGGGGTGGCGATGCCGGTCGGGCCCCTCGCCAGTCTGGTTGCCTGGCAGTGTCGCGAATCCGTCGTTGGGCGCGGGGCACGGACGCTCCAATTTGCCAGTGCCGGCTTCGATGTCTCGTTCCAGGAGCTTTTCTCCACCTGGCTTTCCGGTGGCGAACTCGTGATCGTGCCAGAAGAGGCGAGGCTCGATCCGGCACTGCTCCTCGAGCTTCTGATCGATTCCGCGGCGGAGCGGATCTTCCTGCCGGTGGCGGTCCTCGAGCACCTCGCGGAGGGAGCGCTGGCAACGGGACGGTTCCCATCGTCACTGCGCGAAGTCATCGTCGCCGGGGAACAACTCCGCATTGGCTCGGCCATCCGCGGGTTCTTCGCGCGTCTGCCCGCCTGCATCCTCTGGAACCAGTACGGCCCGACCGAGAGCCATGTCGTCACCTCGCAGATCCTTGCCGGCGACCCGAGTCACTGGCCCGACCTCCCCCCGATCGGTCGTCCCATCGCGGGAGCCTCGATCCGCGTCCTCGACAGGGCGATGGAGCCGGTGCCGGTGGGCGTCGCCGGGGAGATCTGGATCGGCGGCGATTGCCTCGCCCGTGGTTATGCGGGGCGGGCCGATCTGACGGCCGAACGCTTCATCGACGATCCGTTTGCCGCCGAGCCCGGTCGCCGGATGTACCGCAGCGGTGACATCGGACGGTGGCGCCACGACGGCTGTCTCGAATATCTCGGTCGAGCCGATCGACAGGTGAAGATCCGCGGCCATCGGGTCGAGCCGGACGAGATCGAGGAGGTGCTCTCCGGGCATCCGCTCGTCGCCGAGGCCGCTGTTGTTGTCAGGCGAGACGAAGCGGGCGCCTCGTTCCTCGTCGCGCACGTCGTGCCTGTACCGAGCGCTGCGATCGTCCCCTCCGAGCTTGTCGCCTGGCTGGCGACCCGGCTCCCGGCGGCGATGATTCCCCTCCGGATCGGCGTCCATGACGGCTTGCCACTCACCCCCAACGGCAAGCTCGACAGACATTCCCTCGAACGCAGCCCGCTTCCGGAGCCAGCGGAGATCGGGGATGATGCCGTCGACGAGAGGCCGTGGGATGGTGCCGAGCAGGCGATCGCGGAGCTCTGGCTCGCCGTGCTCGGCCGTGGCGTGCCACGCCGTCACGACAACTTTTTCCACGCCGGTGGCACATCGCTCTCGGCGATGCGTCTGGTGGCGCGGGCTCGGAGGCGGTTCGGGATCCATGCATCGGTCCGCAACGTCTTTGATCACCCAACCGTAGCGGCGCTCGCAGCCCTCTGGCTCAGCGCGGTTCCCGCCCCTCTGGTGGACGCTCCACGGTCGCCGACCGTCAACGGAGCCGGGGATGACGCGACCCTGCCGGCTCTCCCTGCGCAGCGTGCGATGTGGTTTCTCCAGACGCTGCTCCCCGATCGGGCCACCTATAACCTGCCGCACGCTTTCCGTCCTTCAGCGCCGATCGACTGGGAGCGTTTTCGCGCAGCGTTGCACTGGGTAACAGCGCGCCATCCGGCGCTACGAACCAGTCTCGAGGCCGGGGACGATGGTCCGGTCCAGCGGATTGCGCCGGTCGACGAGGTGGCGGTGCCTTGGTCAGAAGAGCCTCTTGTTGACAAGACGGCGATCGAGGCGGTGCTGCGGGCCCACGCCCGGATTCCCTTCGACCTGGCGACGGCGCCGCTGTGGCGGGCGACGCTGTTTCCTCAGGCGGGCCCGCACGGCGTTCTCCTCCTCAATTTCCACCATGCGATCATCGACGATTGGTCGATCGACGTGTGTCTGGCCGATCTTGGCCGGGCCTACGTGTCGCCGGAATCGTCAGGGACTGACGGCTCATCGACCGCCTTCGCTCCGATGACCGCCTTCGCTCCGATGACCGCCTTCGCTCCGATGACGGTGCCGGCGATCGCCGGTCCCATCGATCCGGTCGCGGATAAGAACTTCTGGGCCGCCGAACTGACGGGGATCCCCGACGGGGTCCGTTGGCCAGGGGTTATCGTTCACGACGGCGCGGCAACGTCTCGAGGTGAAACACGCCGCTTCCGGCTCGACGGCTCCGTCGCTGATGCCTGGCGGGGGATCGCCCGGGAGACCGACGCCACCCTTTTTGCTGCCCTGTTCGCGGCGTTTCACGCGTGGGTCCATCGGTTGACCGGCAGCGAGGACACGGTCATTGCCACGCCGGTCGCGGGGCGTGGCGTGGAAGGCCTCGAAGAAGCGGTGGGCTGTTTCCTCAACACGCTTCCCATCCGTGTCCGCTGGGGAGGTGACCCAGCGCTGGCGCAGGGCACGGCCGGCGCTACGATCCGACGGGTTCGAGACACGTTCCTCACGGCCCTTGACCACGGGCAGTTGCCCTTCGACGAGATCGTCACGTGTGTTCCTGGCCGCCATGCCGGTCGCCGCCATCCGCTCACCAATGTGATGTTTGTGTTCCTCGAGCCCACCGACCCGACGTGGACCCTCGGGCCGGCGCGGATGGAAAAGGTCGATGTCGACACCGGCACGAGCCGTTTCGACCTCACCCTCTCCCTTGTGGCGGGCAGCGATGGGATCGAAGGGACGGTGGAGTACTCGACCGATGTTCTCGGTTGCGATGACGTCGAGCGGCTCGTCACCGGATTCATCGCGCTCCTCGGGGCGGTGGCCGCCGATCCGGGCGTGGCGATCAGAGACATCGATCTGCTCTCCGCCAACGAGCGGCGGAGGGTTGTCCACGACTTCAACGCCACGGCAACCGACCTCGGGCCCCCCGCCACGCTCCAGGAACTCTTCTCGTCACAGGTCGGTCGTAGTCCCACGGCGGTTGCGCTCGCGTGTGGCGACGAAGTCCTTTCCTATTCGGAACTCGCTGGACGGGTAAACCGGCTGGCCCGGTTCCTCAGGTCACGGGGCGTCGGGCCCGACGTGCCGGTAGCCGTGTGCGTGGAGCGGTCGGTGGAGATGGTGGTGGCGCTGATGGGCATCGTCACCGCCGGCGGCGCGTATCTGCCGCTCGATCCGGAGTATCCAGCGGCCCGGATCACGGCGATGCTCACAAGCGCCGCTCCGCCGGTGGTGATCATTCAGGAGCGGTTTCTTGACCGGGTGGCTGGTGCGGCCGGCGAAGTATTCCGCATCGATGCGCAGTGGCCGGAGCTTGCCGCCTTCGACGATGGACCGCTCGACGACATCGCCTCGCCGGAGGACCTCGCCTATGTGATCTACACCTCCGGCTCGACCGGTGCCCCGAAGGGGGTGATGAACACGCACGCGGGGATCGTCAACCGTCTGCGGTGGATGCAGGACGCCTACGGAATTGACGCAGCAGACCGCGTGCTGCAGAAGACCCCGTTCGGCTTCGACGTGTCGGTGTGGGAGTTCTTTTGGCCACTCCTCACCGGCGCCAGGATCGTGATGGCGCCGCCCGGCTTGCATCGGGAGCCCGCAGCGCTTGCAGACCTCGTTGCGGCGGCGGGCATCACCGTCATCCACTTCGTGCCGTCGATGCTCGAGGTGTTTCTCGATGGGCCCGATCTGGGGCGGTCGTGCCGCTCGCTTCGACACGTCTTCGCCAGCGGTGAGGCCCTCGGCGAGGCCGCGATGAGCCATTGCCTGCGGCGGATTCCTGCCCGGCTCCACAACCTCTATGGGCCGACGGAAGCCGCGGTCGACGTGACGTATCACGAATGCCGGAGGGACGATCCACCGGGGCCGGTGCCGATCGGTCGGCCGATCGCAAACATGCGGACGTATGTCCTCGACGCGGCGCTGCGGCCGGTGGGCGTGGGGATCGAGGGAGAGCTGTGGCTCGCCGGCGTCGGGGTGGCGCGGGGATACCTCGGTCGCCCCGATTTGACCGCCGAGCGGTTCCTCCCCGACCCGTTCTTCGAGCGGCCCGGGGAGCGGATGTACCGCACCGGTGACCTGGCCCGGTGGCGTCATGACGGCGAGATCGAATACCTCGGCCGGCTCGACCATCAGGTGAAGATCCGCGGCGTCCGCATCGAGCTCGGGGAGATCGAGGCCGAGCTCGAACGGATCGAAGGGGTGACACGGGCGGTGGTCATCGACCGTGAAATCGGCCCCGGTGACCGGCGGCTCGTCGCCTACCTCGTCACCGAGGCCTCTGTCCCGAACGACGAGGCGCTGAAGGTGCTCCTCGCGGAGCGGCTTCCGGAGGCGATGGTGCCGTGGCGGATCGTGCGCGTCGACGCCCTGCCGGTGAATGCCAACGGCAAGCTCGATCGGGCCGCGCTCCCCTCGCCCGATGCCGCAATCGATGCGGTGGAGGCTTCGCCCCGGTCCGCCCCCGTCGGGGAGACCGAAGAAGCCCTGGCGGCGATCTGGTGCGAGCTGCTGGGGATCCCGACGGTGGGTCGCGACGACGGATTTTTCGCCCGCGGCGGCCATTCGCTGTTGTCGATGCGGCTGGTGGCAGCGATCGAGCGGCGGTTCGGGGTCCGCCTGCCGGTCAAGACGGTGTTTGAGGCGCCGAAGCTTGCCGAGCTTGCCGCCCGGATCAGCCAACCGCCGGCAGCGCTCCCCGAATCGGCCGTGGCCCTGACGACGATTCCAGCCAGCGCCGAGGTCATCGACTGTCGGCCGCTTCCGGCGCAGCGGGGCATGTGGCTCCTCCATTCGCTGCTCCCCGATCCAGCCACCTACAACGTCCCGATCGCGTGGCGCGTCGACGGGCCGATCGACTGGCCGCGGATGGAGCGGTCGTTGGCTGCCGTTGTGGCGCGCCATCCGGCGCTACGGACGTCGCTTGTGGAGGTGGATGGTGACCTCGTGCAGCGAGTCCTGCCGACGGCTGCTGTTGCCGTACCGTGGCGCGTCGTCACGATCGCGGAGGAATCGGGCCTTCAGGCGGCGCTGGAGCACGAGGCCTCGACACCGTTCGATCTGGCCATCGCGCCGCTCGTGCGGGCGGTGCGGATCGACCTAGCCGCGGCCGAGCCGGTGCTGATGCTGACGTTTCATCATGCGATCATCGACGAGTGGTCGATCGGGATCGTCCGTGCGGATTTGGCAGCAGCGTACGCCGCCGCCGACGCCTTCGATGACCGGAGCCTGCCGGTCGTGACGTCGGCCCGGGATTCGGTCGACATCGAACGCGATCGTCGATTCTGGCGTGAGGAGCTCGTCGCCGCTCCCGTGGAGACACCGCTCCCCGGGAGATCGGTGGCTGCCGTCGTCGAGTCGTCGCGAGGCATGACAAGCCGGTTTACGGTCGAGCTGGACGCCCTCGACCGGCTCCGCGGCTTGGCCGAGCGTTCCGGCGTGACGGTGTTCAATGTTCTCCTGGCCTCCGTCCACGCTTGGCTCAATCGCATCACTGGCCAGCGCGATCTCGTCATCGGCACGCCGGTGGCGACACGCGGTGCGGCGGAAACCACCGCTGCTGTCGGCTGCCTCATCAATGTCCTTCCGGTGCGCGTGCTCTTCGACGAGGGGACCTCAGCAGACCCCCTCACGCTGCCGGGGCTCGCGGAGCGTGTTCAGGGAATCTTCCTCCGCGCCCTCGACCATGCCGATCTCCCCTTCGACCAGATCGTGGCCGCGGCGATGCCGACGCGACAAGGGAGCCGCCAGCCCCTCGTCAATGTCCTCCTCACCGTCGTCGAGACGGGGAATCGGGCCTGGAGGATCGGCGCTGCCACGCTCCGGCCGGAGCCCATCGAGGCTGGCCGGGCCCGCTTCGATCTTTCGCTCACCCTCGAGATCGGGCCCGACGGCCTGGAGGGATCGCTCGAGTTCCCGCCCGATCGTTACGACGCAGACGTCGTTGCCGGATTCGCAGCGCGGTACGCGGCGCTTCTCGCCGAGGCAGCGGCCCGGCCGACGGTCCCGATCGAGCGGATGGCGATGCTGCCCGACGCGGATCGACGACGGGTGATCGAGGAGTTCAACGAGACAGAGGTCGATCTGGGAGGCGCGACGACGCTTCATCAACTCGTGCAGGAGCAGACCGCGCGGACGCCATCGGCCTGCGCGGTGCGCGAGGGGGAAGCGCAGATCACCTACGACGCCCTTCAGCAGCGTGCGGCGCGGCTGGCGACGAGGCTCCGTGGCTTGGGCATCGGGAGTGGTGATCGGGTGGGAATCGCGCTGCCCCGATCGATCGACGCGACCGTCGCCATGCTCGCCGTGCTTCGGAGCGGGGCCGCTTGGGTGCCTCTCGACCGGGAGGCGCCGCCTGCGCGTCTGGCGTTCATCGTCGACGATGCGCAGCTCTCCGCGATCATCGACTCCCATCACGCTGCCGGCGGTTGGCCGGAAGGAATTCCCGCCATCGATCCCGCGGCTGCGGATCTCGGCGATCGAGTGGACGATGACTTCCCCGACGTCGCGCCTGGGGCGGCTGCGTACGTGATGTACACCTCGGGATCGACCGGCCAGCCGAAGGGGGTCGTGATCCCCCATGCGGCTGTCGTGAACTACCTCCGTGGGAAGCAGCGGCGATTCCCCCTCGATGCCGCCGACATCTGTCTTCATGCCACTCGGACGACGTTCGACATTTCGGTGTACGAGGTTTTCGGCCCGCTCCTGGCAGGGGCGGCGGTCGTCATCCTTCCCGCGGGGCGGACCGATCCAGCCCGAATCGCGGAGCTGGTGCGGAGTGCGGCGGTGACGGTGGCCCAGTTCGTACCCTCGCTTCTCGCCCTCCTCGTCGACGACGAAACGTTTACGGCGTGCCCGACGCTGCGTCGCGTCTTTTGCGGGGGAGAGGCGATGCCCTCCGGCCTGATGGACAGGTTCCTCGATCGGTCAGACGCTGAATTGGTCAATGTTTACGGTCCCACCGAGGCGACGGTGTGGGCCACCGCCTGGGTGTGCCGACGGAGCGAGCGAGCGGAGATGCCGCCGATCGGCCGCCCGCTCGACAACGTCCGGTGCTATGTCCTCGATGCCGGCTGTCGCCCGGTCCCCGTGGGAACGGTGGGAGAACTCTTCATCGGCGGAGCCCAACTGGCGATCGGCTACCACCATCGGCCCGACCTGACCGCCGCGCGGTTCCTCCCCGATCCGTTCCTGCCCGGTCCGGGTGAGCGGATGTATCGCACGGGGGACGTTTGCCGGTGGAGGCCCGACGGGCTCCTCGAGTTCGTCGCACGCAACGACACCCAGGTGAAGATCCGCGGGCATCGGATCGAGCCGGCAGAGATCGAGGCTTGTCTCGCCGGCCATCCGCAGATCGGCGCGGTCGCGGTGGTGGCGATCATGCCTGTCATGGCGGTCATGCCTGTCATGCCTGTCATGCCTGTCATG
>Ga0114978_10002660_pt1 | contig 14724 bp, 15 predicted proteins | sample S_140212_EF_Meta_FD_87027 | JGI IMG/M metagenome (GOLD analysis project Ga0114978, IMG submission 87027) | Freshwater microbial communities from Lake Simoncouche, Canada to study carbon cycling - S_140212_EF_MetaG | ecosystem: Environmental > Aquatic > Freshwater > Lake | place: Lake... | reverse complement strand
TGTCGACCCGCCTCGGGCACAAGGCGTGGATAGCATGAAACCTGATTTGACTTGCGCAGAAGGGAGTGAATGATGCGTCCGGACATCGATTTTCGGTTTGTGGAGCGTGCCAACGGAGTGCGCCTTCGAGTGGCGACGGCAGGCTCCGGACCGACTGTGCTTTTCGTGCATGGCTTTCCCGAGTCCTGGATTTCCTGGCGGCACCAGATCGACCCGGTGGTACAGGCAGGCTACACCTTTGCAGCCATGGAAACCCGTGGTTATGGTGAATCGTCCAAGCCGCTCGATTCATCGGCATACACCATCGTCGAGATGGCAGAAGACATTGCTGCTGTCGCCGAGGCGTTCGAACCGGGTGGTGTGATTCTGGTGGGGCACGACTGGGGTGCTGCGCAGGTCTATGGGGCCGCGTTGCTGCATCCCACCAAGGTCCGCGCTCTGGTGGGTTTGGCCTTCACTGCCGGCCAATACGTCGACCGCAAGGTTTCCGAGATGTGGAGCAGCCTGTATCCGGAGGGCAGTTTCTACCAGCAATACTTCGACAAGCCAGGCGAGATCGAAACGGAACTGGAGACCGACGTGGGCGGGTTCCTGCGCAAGTTCCTGTATGCGTTGGCGGGGGATCGCCCCGCCGATGTCAATGGCCTAGTGCGCCCTGCGGGAACCCGCCATCTGCTGGACGGACTCCCCGATCCGAGTCCATTGCCTGCATGGCTGACCCAGGAAGCGCTGGACTACTACACCAGGTCGTTTGAGAAGGGGGGCCTTCGCGGCCCGATCAACCGGTACCGGGCCCAGGACCTCGATGTGGAGCAGATGCGGCCTTATGCGGCGCGCCAGATCACGCAGCCGACGCTGTGGATCGGCGGTGAACGGGACCCTGCCCGCAACCTGGTGCCGGGCTTCGACCGCTACCTGGATCCGATTCCACGTTGCACGGACCCGCGCGGCAAAGTGGTACTGCCGGGTGTCGGACATTGGATTCAGCAGGAGGCACCCGAGGTCGTGAATCGTCTGCTGCTGGAGTTTCTGGCCAGCTTGCGTTGAGTGATAGCGCCTGCGCGCGTGCGAGGTGCAGTTGCATCACCGGCCCCTTCAAGCGTCGAGTGTGAGTGTCTCCGTCCTGGCGCGGGAGCAGCAGATCATCATTACCTTGTTTTCGGCGCGGCGCTTCTTGCTGAGAACCACATCGCGGTGTTCGGGGACGCCGTCCAGCACATTGACGGCGCAGTCACCACAAGTACCTTCCTTGCAGGAGTAGGGGAGTTCAATCCCCTGCTCGAGCAAGCTGTCCAGAATTGACACGCCCGGGGGAACAGTCACGCTGGTCCCGGTCCTGGCCAGGTGCACCACAAATGACGTGCTGGTGGACACTTCATCCGCCGCTGCCGCGAACCGCTCCAGATGGATGCGTTCGGCGGGCCAGGCGGCGCTCGCTGCCTGGAATGCGTCCAGCATCGGGCCCGGTCCACAGGCGTACAGATGGCAGTTGTCGCTGGATTGCACATGCCGGGCTACGATGGCATTGACGTCCATCAGGCTATCCCGTTCGTCGTCTATGTGCAGGTGGACGCGGTCGCCCAACGCATCGAGGGTGGCGAGAAAGGCGGTCTGGGTCCGGGTGCGGCCGGCATAGTACAGGCTCCAGTTGGCGCCCAATGATGACAAGCGGTGCACCATAGAGAGAATGGGGGTGATTCCGATGCCACCGGCAATGAAGACCGAGTGGCTGGCGGATTCGTCGAGCGCAAAGTTATTGCGTGGCGGCGCGACATCGATCAGGTCGCCGGTACGCAAGGTTGCAAAAGCGAGGCCGAACCGCCGCGAGAATGGGCATCGCGTGCGACCGCTATTTCATAGGCCTTGCCACTATCGGGCTGATTGAGCAATGAGTAGCTTCGCACCAGACCATTGGCGAGATGCAGATCGACGTGAGCCCCCGGGCTGAACCCCGGAAGGCTTGTGCCTTGTGGATCGACCAGCAGGAACGAACGGATCAGCGCTGCTTCATCGCGGATCCGCTCGACCATCAGCCGCAGAAGCTCACTTGCCATGCCGCGGGGGTGGAATCGTTACGCGGCGGCCGGCGCGCTGGACGAGGGTGCCCCGACCAGCTGCCCTAGGTGATCCCAGTTCTGGACGATCGTTCGCTTGACCTCTGGGTCGGCGATCCACTTGTTGTCCCGCACCAAGTTTGCCATCTCCTCGAACTTCAGTACATAGTCGTTGTGGATCGAACCCAGCGCGGCAGCGCGCTCGGAAAATGCCCGAACTTCCGGCGGCGGTGGCGATGCACCGACACATCCCTCAACAAGTGAATCGGCGCCAGTGGACGCACCCCATGGAAATGCACCTGTCTCGGCGATCTTTGCCTGGGCCATGGGAGCCAGACCAACCAGGCTGTCATGGCCAGCTTCCAGCCATTGCGTGAGTGAATCGTCGAGTGCCTGGGCTTCCAGGGCGGCCAATGACATGCCTTGGCCATAGACAGGGTTGAATGCAGCCACCGCATCACCCACCACGACGAACTTCTCTGGTTTGCGTTCCAACTGGTCGAAGCGGCGCCATTTGTTGACCGTCGTCTTGGAAACGTTAATCGGGCCGATCGGCTTGGCGCGACGGATGAAGTCGGCAATCTCCGGCGAAATCAGGGAGGCCGCAAAACCCAGGAAGCCAGCATCGTCGCGTGAGGGTTGGTCGCCGGCATTTCCGACCAGGGTGACGATGCAGCGCCCGCCGTCCTGCGGGCAAAGAACGCCGCCGCGCGTCTTCTGCGCATCGTTGCGCCGGATCTGCGGCCACATATTGATCAGCTGCCAGTCGTAAGGCCAGGGGCTCAGGGTTTCATAGAAGCGGCTGGCGTACCCCCACTTGGCGTCGACAAACATCTCCTTCACGGTGCCGAACCCAAGGTCGTCGAGCCACTCGGGTGCGTTGGAGCTTCTGCCGGATGCATCGATCACCAGATCGGCGGCCAGGTTGCGCTCGTCGTCCTCGTTGTCGGACGGGGCTGGCGATGACGCCAGTCACTTGGTATTCATGGGCGGTCAGCCCCTGGACCCGAATTCCGGTTTCAATTTTTACATTGGACAGGCGGCTGACCCGTGCGCGGATATGGGATTCCAGCAAAGGGCGACTGACCAGCAGCATGCGCAATTCGGACGGAAAACGCGGTTGCCACCCGTAGGAGGCCAGACGACGACGGTCATTGATGTGGTCGATCATGATCGCGCCGTCGGCGATGACTTCGTCGACGATGCCCGGGAACGCCTGCTCCAGCAGATTCCTGCCTTTGGTCACGACGGCGTGGATGTGTGCCGCCTGGGGGACGCCTGCGCGCATGTCCAACGATGCTCGGATTTTGCCGCGCTCCAGGATGGTGACGCTTTCACAATGGCGGGCAATGGCGCGTGCTGCCAACATGCCCGCGACGCTGCCGCCGATCACGATGGCTTGGCCAATCTTCTTTGACATGGCATCTCCTGTTGTTGATCGAATATAGTAATATATACGAACTATAATTTCCATTCAATAGTAAAGCGAACTTATTTGTTGATTTCCTGTTCGGGGAATGTGTCTGGGCCCGTCGGAGGCGATAGCGAGGAGATTTGATGAAGTTGGTTGTCTCTGCCAGAGGGGTTCTGGCCTTGTGCGATGCGTCCAATTTCAAGGTGTTCAAAGTGTGCGCGCCTGTGGTCATGGCTGCGTCAGAAGTCGCCGTGGCGCTGCTGCCGCTGGGTCAAGTCGAGGAGGCGCACGTTTGGCTGGATATCCGTGCGTTGGCTGCATTGGGGCCTTCCGGACCGGATTGGCGCGAAGGGTTCGACGCTATGGTCGGTTAGGCAGGGCGATCAGGATGGGTGTCCTCGGACGGCATGGCCTTCCGCGCTCATATCGATCAATACGTGGCGTGAGTTTGAGTCCGCTGGCCTCGTCCGGCGGTGATCAGCGTGCAGGCGGGACTTCGCCGGCACTGCTGCCGGACCAGCGGACCCCGCAGAGCCAGCCGGCGTCGACCGGAAGGTCGATTCCGGTGATGGCGGATGCCTCTTCGGAAATCAGGAATGCAATGGCGCTTGCCACTTCGCCGGGTCGAATCCAGCGTCCCAGTGCAGACTGGCGGATAAGTTTCTGGTTGTCCGCGCCACGGGACCGCTCCAGTTCTTCCATCCGTTCCGTCTTGGTGAATCCGGGCGACACCGAATTGACGCGGACGCCGGAGCGTCCCCATTCGGCGGCGAGGTTTTGCGTGATGTTCATGACAGCGGCCTTGGAGGGGCCGTAGGCGTGCGTGGACCACGAGCCGTGGCCGGCAATCGACGAAACCGTCACGATGCTGCCATGGCCGCGCGCGGCCATGCCCGCTCCCACAAGGCGGCAGCAAATCCAGGTGCCTTTGGCATTGATGCCCATGACCCGGTCCCAGTCGCCCTGTGCGAATGCTTCCGGGGGAAAGTGACGCTCCTGGATGACGCCGGCCATGGTGACCAGCGCATCGATGGGGCCTAGCGACGACTCGACGGCCTGGATGCATGCGGCCACAGAGTTCTCTGACTCCACGTGGCACTCCAGTGCCAGCGCGCCGACTTCGGCGGCGGCCTCCTCGGCTGCTGCGAGGGCGGTGTCCGCGAGAACGAGTTGGTGCGTCGACCGCAGCCTGGCGGCGCAGGCGCGACCAAGTCCGCCGGCGCCGCCTGTGATGAGCGCAATGGGTTTGGGGGTCATTTTGAGGCTGCGTCTGAAGGGCGAGTATGCTATTCTTAAAGATCGTAATGGAAACAAACCTATTTTAGAATCATATGGCAGTCAGTCTCAATCGACAACTCAAGTTAGGCGTGCTCGTGCACGAGGTTTCGCGACTTCGGCGCAAGGCCATCGACCAACTGGTGCGTCCACTCGAAATCACGGGGTCGCAATGGTGGGTCCTCACCTACATCTCCTTGCGTCCGGGGCTCTCGCAGGTTCGCCTCGCCGAGGAACTCAGCCTGGGCAAGGTGGCTCTGGGTGACTTGGTCGAACGCCTGGTGCGCAGTGGCTTGGTGGAACGCCGTCCCGACCCACAGGACAAACGCGTCAACATGATGTTTTTGACGCAGGCAGGCATTGACCTCGCCATGCAGATTCGCGGAATGAGCGTGGGTGTGCAGAATGAGGCACTCAAGGGCATTTCGCCGGATGAACTGAGCACCGCCATATCTGTGCTCTCGCGCATGAAGGACAACCTCGAGAGCATCGCCGGGGCGGGCAGCGGGGCCAAGGCGGGGCTGCCGGTATGACGATTCGCACACAGGTCCAGAAGTCCGACTTGCACGACCTTGCGAAGCCAATGGCAATGATGATTCGCGCGCTTGGCGCATCGTTGGCCATCTTGGGTGCCGGCTTGGCGCATGCGCAAACCTATCCCTCCAAGCCTGTCACCATCATCGTTCCCTTTGCAGTGGGGAGTGCAGCGGATCAGGTCGCGCGCGGTGTCGCCCAGATCCTGTCCGCGGGGCTGCCCAACAATCCGACTGTGGTGATCGACAACAAGCCAGGTGCCAGTGGCATGATCGCCGCGCAAGCGGCGGCCCGTGCCGCTGCTGACGGCCACACCCTGTTCTACACCACCAACACCACACAGTCGGCGAACCAGCACCTTTTCAAGAAGCTGAGCTACGACCCGGTCAACGATTTCGCCCCGATCACAGCCATTGCCACCGGAGCCATGATCCTTGCTGTGCCGATGACAAGTCCGGTCAAGTCGATGGCTGACTTCATCAGTCTCGCGCGCCGCCGTGATGTCAATTACGGCGCCGGCAATTCCTCGAGTCGGGTGGCTGGAGAGATGTTCCGCCAGATGACGGGCACCAATCTGACTTTCGTGCCCTACAAGAGCAATCCGCAGGCGATTGCGGATCTGGTCGGCGGGCAGTTGGATGCCATGTTCGCGGACACGGCCAGCGCGATGGCCCTGATCAAGGCGGACAAGCTGCGTCCCATCGCGTTCACTGGTTCACAACGAACACCCAGCTTTCCGAATCTGCCCACGATCGACGAGTTGGGCATCAAGGGTTATTCGCTCACCTACTGGGGCGCGATGTACGCACCGCGAGGAGCGCCGCGCGAGATCATCCAGCTACTCAACGCATTGATCGTCCAGGGTGTGAAGAGTGAGCAGTTCAAGGCGGTGATTTCGAATGCTGCACTGGACGTATTCACATCGACTCCTGAGGAGCTTGGCGCCTTCCAGGTGGCGGAGGCGCAGCGCTGGGGACGTGTCATCAAAGCCGCTGGCATCGAACCCGAATGAACTCTCGCTTATCCCTGTAGGTGGGATGAGGTTGGCGGTCGCGCGGCCTTGATTTGGCGCCCTGACTTCCAGCAGTCCGGTGGCTGCCAAAGCACAAGGCCGGCGCCGAGGCTGGTAACTGCCGGCGTGCGCGCCAATGCCAATTATTCGGACTGCGGCACCGCCATGCCTTCCGCTGCGCCGGCGGTCAACACCCAGTTCAGGGTCTCGGACGAACCGGAATTCAGCAAAAGGCTGCAACCCCTTCATCATCAAGGCAGGGAAGCCGCGAGTTCAGGAGCTCTGGCGCGCCTGGAGGGGTCGTTGGTAGGACGGGTCCGATCGGTCACGTGCCGGCTGGGCGCCTGATCGCATCAATGCCTTCGTGGCCTCATCCAGTGGCACGACGGTCATGCTGGATTGGTCCAGCGTCTCAGGTATCTCGGCGAGAGGCGCCCAGTCACGCACGCAGACACGCGCTGCAATGGCCCATCGGCCATTGCGCTTCTCCAGCCGATCAATGTAGCGTCCGCCAGACATGGCCAAAGGGGCACCCTTGCGGTTCATCCCGACAAACATGTAGTAGGTCTCGGTGTGCGCGGTGTCACCCTGCAAGTCGCATGTCGAGTTGAACTGGCAGTGTTGCTGCGACAGGTGCGTACGCGTGTGCATCGCAATCACCCAATCCGCAAATTCCTCGCGGTTGCCGACAAACACACCATGGTCATCGACTGCGTCGGGGTGGTACACCGACAACAGCAGTTCGCGGTCGAGCCTGTCGACCGCGCGTGAATAGGTCATCAGGCAATCGTGAATGGCCTGCCTGTCGATCAGTTCCTGGATGGCACGATCGTTGGGATTCTGATCCATGGCTGTTCCTCTTACGTTAGTGAAAATGGTGGCTGAAGCCGCCGCTCCCAGCCCGGGCGGGCTTGCGACCCGGATGCAGGCATTACAGGACGAATCTGGCGCATGCGATCAGAGCCAGTCCCAATGCGCAGGCTTCGCGCCCGCAACTGGCGCATCAATGGCGACAAGATGGGGTGCCGAGATTGAGCCGAAGTACAGCGTCTTTCGGTCACGGCCGCCGAAGGCGATGCTGGTTGGATTGTCAAAGTGACGTCCTTTGCTACCAACGATCAGTTCCCGGGTCACTTGCTCTGGCTCGTACGCGGCTAAGATGGCTTTCATGTGAGCGGGATCGAAGTCCTCCATGACAACTTCGTAGCCGCCTGACGGATCGATCCGGATCAGTCGGCCGGAAACGACGCAAATGGTCCAGATACCACCATGCTCATCCAGTGCCATGCCGTCCGGAAAAGTCCCGGGAGGCATTGCAATTTCGTGCTTCTTGGACAGACTACCGGTGCCATCGAGATCGAAGCGGGATGTGCGGCTGGCGAACGTTTCGTTGACGTAGAGGAATGCCCCATCGGCCGAGATGCGCAGTTCATTAGTCCACGTAAGGCCGTCTGCCACAATCCGCGCGCCCCGCTTGTCCACCAAGGCAATGAAGCCTTCCTTGTCGCTCTTGGTGAAGTACTTGTGAGCGCGCGTTTTCGCGCTCACAGTGATCCACACCCGTTCCATATCATCTATCCAGACAAAATTAGCCGGTGGAATTTTCCGCCCATCCACCTCCATGAGGTAGGGCTCGGCGGCTTTGTTCTGTCCGACCTTCCACACACCGCCTGCTTCGCTCAGATTAGCAAATAGAAACGATTGGTCGCGGGTGATGGCAAACCCATTGGGAAGCAAGCCCTGGGCAATGACCGACGGATGGGCTGCGGCGGTGGTCACGCCATCGGGGGATGTGCGGGCGATCCCGTGGGTCCAGTCACAGGTGAACATGGCCCCATTCGCCGTCGTCAGGACGCACTCTGGTCGGTGCAGGTTCTGGCCGATCCGCCGGATATTGCAGGATTCAGGTCGCAACGGACCGATCGGGCTGGATAAGCGCATGGCGACCTCGTCGTGGAATACTTGCACTGGCGGCTATTTTTGACACGCTCGGATGATATCCCTAGAATAAAACAAATGTTTGTTGATTTCAACCTATTTTGTGCATGACCTTAAACCCGTGATTCTCAATCCGAATCAGCGCCGGACCTTGCTCGATGAGCACTGCCCGACGTGGGTCCCAATGACTGTTGCCCAGTCTCTTGACGCAGGGGCGAGGCAGTTCCCGGATCGTCCTCTGGTCATCACGGACAAGCGCTCGTACTCCTACCTCGGCATCCAGGCTTGGTCGCGCGCCATTGGTGCTGGTCTGATTTCCAGGGGGGTCAGGCCCGGGGATCGCGTCGCACTGATAATGGCCAACTTTGCAGAATTCGTCGCGATCAAGTACGCGGTGGCACGCATTGGCGCCGTGGTTGTGTCGGTGAACTACCTCCTGCAGGGCAAGGAGATAAGCTACATCCTAGAGCAGTCCGAAAGCTCGGTGCTCATCACGATGGACCATTTCCGAGGACGGAATTACCTTGCCGATCTGGACGTCATCCTGCCTGGCTGGCGAACTGGTGCCGACCGGGTCAGCATCCCAAACCTCAAGGAAGTGATTGTCTTTTCAGTGGACGGCAATTCCCACGGCGGAGTTCTCCATCTGGAGGGACTCGCCGCCGCAGGTGCAGAAACGGACCTGGCCGAACTCTCCTTGCGGGAGCGTCATGCCGACCCGGCAGCGTGTTCAGACATCATTTACACCTCGGGTACCACGGGCTTGCCGAAGGGGGCCATGCTCTCGCACGACATGGTCTTGCGGTCCGCGTACAGCTCGGCCTACACACGCGCATTCCAGGACGGGCGTCGGATCCAGTTTGCGCTGCCGATGTACCATGTCTTCGGCTATGTTGAATGTTTGGTCGCCTGCACATTTGTTGGCGGCGCCATTGTTCCTCATGTCGCGTTCGATCCCCGCGAAATGTTGGATGCCGCAGAGCGTCACGTTGTTAACGAAATTGTCTGTGTGCCGACTATGACGCTTAAGATGATAGAGGTAGCCCAGGATCGTGGGTTTGACTGCCCCAGTCTCCTCACGGTATTCAGTTCCGGTGGCGCGTCGCCGCCCACGATCTGGGGCGATATCCGCCACTTCCTGAAGGCGCCCGAGGTCATGACAGCATACGGTATGACCGAGACTACGGCGTCCACGACCTGCACGCTTCCAGAGGGAAATGATGAACACCTGCTGGGCAGCAATGGACGATTGAAACTCGCCGGCGCCGCGGGGGATCCCGGCATGAATGGCCTGATTGCCAGGTACAAGACCATCGATCCCTTTACCGGCGATGATCTGCCTTACGGCGTTTCTGGCGAATTGTTGGCCAATGGCTTGGTGGTGACCAAGGGCTATTACAAGAAGCCTGAGGAAACGGCGGCCGCCATTGGGGAAGACGGCTGGTTGCACACGGGAGATCTGGGGACGATCAGTGCCGACGGTTACCTGGTACTGACTGGTCGCATCAAGGAGACCTATCGGTGCGGCGGGGAGATGGTAATGCCAAAAGAAATTGAAGACCTGCTAAATACCCACCCACTGGTGGCGCAGGCACTGGTGGTCGGAATCCCCGATCCAAAAATGGGGGAGGTTGGCTGTCTATGCGTGGTACCGGCGAAGGAGGGGCAACCAGATCCCCAGGAACTCATTGACCTCTGCGCCGAGCGCCTGGCCCGGTTCAAAGTGCCGCGCTATGTGGTGTTCCTGACGGATCAGGATATTCCTGTGACCGCCACCGGACGGCCGCAAAAGTTTCGCCTTGCAGAAGTGGCGAAGCGAAGGGTGGCTGAATTCGCTTCATACCGATCGACCAAGCCGTCAAAGGCTCGAGGAATATCGTGAGCAAGCTAGGTAGCACGGTCAAAGACGCCACGCCACGCGAGGCCATCAACAATGCGGCAATACGCTTGTTTGGTGCCGAGGGTTACAACGGCACGACGATGCGCGATATCGCGCAAGAGGTCGGAATTTTGCCGGGCAGTCTGTATGCTCACATTGACAGCAAGGAAAACTTGCTGGCCGAGATTGTGCAGATCGGAATCGAACCCTATCTTCAGATATTCCGAAGCCTTGAAGGCGTCGCGTTGTCTCCCTCGGAAAAGCTGCGTGCGGCGATAGTCGCCCATGTGAAAGTCGTCGCCGGCAATCCGGAGCGCACTTTTGTGGTCTTCCACGAATGGCGGTTTCTGAAGGAGCCCTACCGGACAAAGGTGGTCAAAATGCGCCGCCGCTATGGGGACGGGTTCACACAGATCGTCGCGGATGGCGTTGCGTGCGGCGAGTTCTGCTCCAACCTTGTTGTGCGAGTATCCGTCTTTGGCATTCTGGGCGCTCTGAACTGGATCCCTGAATGGTTTTCACCCGAGGGCCCTTCCAGCGCGGACGCGATAGGCAATCAACTGGCCGATGCGTTGATCGGCGGACTGAGAGAGCCTCGTTCGCGTTCAAGAACTTCGGCTGCAACCAGAGCGTGACGGGCGATCACAACGCGAGGAATCCGCCATCTACCGGGATCGTCACCCCGGTCACATAGGACGACATGTCGGAGGCAAGGAAAACGGCCGGGCCCGCGATTTCGTGCGCCTCGCCGTTGCGCCCCAAAGGGACGCGCTCCAGGAATTTCGCACCCCGGGGGCCTTTGACCGCATCGAAAGTCATGTCGGTCAGCATGCGACCAGGTGCCAGTGCGTTGACACGTACACCCATAGGACCGAGCTCGCGGGCAAAATATTGGACCAGCGAGCGGATCCCTGCTTTAGCTGCGCCATATGCGGCGCTGGACCGCGGCGCGGTGAAAGCGGCGATCGACGCGATGAAGATGAGGCTCGCGCCAGCGTGCTTCAGCGCAGGCAACAGGGCGATCGTCAGATCCCACTGGCCATTGAGATTCACGCCGATGACCTTGTCCCACATTGGCATCAGATTGGGATCACTTAGCGTGACACGAGGGGAGTTGCCTGCGTTGTTCACCAGAACATCGATCGAGCCGTATTGCTCCACCACACGGCGGCCGAAGGCCAATACTGCCTCGCGGTCGCTGATGTCCAGGGTTTCGGCGGTCGCCGCACCCCCGGCAGCCTTTATTTTCCCTGCGACGGCATCGGCCGCCGCGCGGTCCATGTCCACCACCAGCACATGCGCCCCTTCGGCCGCCAGCCCGGTCGCAATGGCAGCGCCCAAGCCACGGCCGGCACCGGTCACTGCTGCAATTTTGCCTGAAAGTCGATTCATAGGTCGTTGCTCCTTCATGTAAAAACACAATACTGTGGGGCCAACAGGTTCACGCCAGGATGAACCCTTTGTAGTTGTTCTCGCGCACCTCATCGCAATAATCCCGGAACTTGGGATTGCCGCCAACAAATAGCAACACCTCGCGCTTGTCGCGTCCCTTGATGTTCCTGTTGATACCCGTGAACCAGGAGTTCGTCTGGCCCAGCAGCATCTTGTCCATCAGCTTGGCACAGTAGAGCGTCCAGTCCTCGGCCGCGGTCTGATCCGGTTCAATGCGATGGATGTTGGAAGTCTTCACATGGGCCATCATTTCGCTCAACCAGTCCACGACAACGGCGGAGCAGCGCGGGATGTTGCAGAATGTGGCGCCATTCTGGGGCCCGACCAGCGTGAAGAAGTTCGGGAAGCCGGGGCATTGCAGACCCATGTAGGTCTTGACCCCCTTTTCCCATTCATCCTTCAGGGCGACACCGCCCGAGCCGCGAATGTCGATGCGGGTCCACGATCCTTTGATCGCATCGAAACCGGTCGCGAAGATGATCGCATCGAATTCGTGCAGGGCATCCGTGGTCTGTATGCCGTCGGGGGTGATGCGGGTGATGGGCGTCACGTTCAGATCGACCACCGAGACGTTGTCCTGGTTGTAGACCTCGTAGTAGTTGGTCTCGAGTGGAACCCGCTTCAGCCCGAAACCATGGTCCTTCGGCGTCAGCATTTCCGCAATGCGCGGGTCCCTGACACGTTCGCGGATCTTCCGGGCCACGAAATCCGAAACGTACTTGTTCGCCGCCGGATCCGAAAGGACATCCTGGTAGGCACCAAGCCAGAGCGAGAAGCCCGGACCGTTGTACAACTCCTCGAGCTTGGCGTCGCGTTCCTCCTGCGCGACATCGAACAGATTTTTTGGTACGAACTCGTGCGGAAAGCCTGCGATGGAGGCATCGCATTTCGCGACCAACTCGCTGTAGTGCGATTTGATATGGCCCATCCGCTCCGCCGTCATAGGCCCGTTGCCCAGTGGTGTGCACCAGTTGGGCGAGCGCAGGAAGACCGTCAGGTGCCCGGCCTGCTTGGCCATCTCCTGAATCACCTGAACACCGGACGACCCAAGGCCTATCACTGCGACCCGCTTGTTGGAGAAGTCCAGCTTTGCAGGGCCAAATCCGTGTGGATCGCGTGGCCACAGCGCCGTGTGATGGGTCTCGCCCTTGAAGGTGTGAATGCCGGGCACATTGGGCAATTGCGGTGCGGACAATGGGCCCAACGCCGAAAACACGAACCGTGCGGTGAGCGGCGCGACGCCTGCCTGCTGAAACTCCAGTGTCCACAGATTGGAAGCGTCGTCGAACACCGCCCGCTGGACCCTGGCATTGAACAGGTAGTCCTTGCGGATGTCCATGATCTCGGCCGCGCGATATATATAGCGCAGCACCTCGGGCTGGCCGGCGAAGCGCTCGGACCAGTTGAACTCCTGCATGAGTTGCTCGTTCCAGAAGTAGCCGTAGACCTCGCTCTCCGAATCGATGCGCGCGCCCGGATAGCGGTTGTGGTGCCAGACACCACCAATGTTGTCCGAGGCCTCAACGCCCATCACACGGTAGCCCATTTCGCGCAGCCGGTAAGTCTGGTACATGCCCGACAGTCCTGCCCCGATCACCACAGCATCGAAGTCCGCTTCGTTCGTCATCTTGCTATCCCTTTCGTTGACTGGGCTGCACGCCATGCGCACAACGGTCGTGTTGGCTGAGGCCCTGCAGCATGCCCTTTATGCCTGCATTCCGTGTCCTTGGAGCGGACCGCGCACCCCGGCTGACTCTGCCAATTGGCCTTCTTCGCCCACGACCAGATTCAATTGCACGGCGGTTACCCGGCCGGTGGCGGCAAGCTTGCCATCCTCCCCGGTCACCTCGACCGTGACGTTGCAAATCCTGCTGCCCATCTTGACCAGTCGGGCCACGGCTACTAGGTTGCCATGCGCCGGTCGGAGGTAGTCAACCACCAGACTGGCCGTTGAGACACGCTTGTTCAGCAGTCCGATCAGCAGGTAACAACCGGTTGCGTCAATCAAACTGGCGACCACGCCACCGTGCAGGTGCTTGATCTTTGGAGTTCCGACGATCTCGGTGCGGAATGGCAACACGACCGTCAGTGTGGACTCGTCCAGCGACTGGATGCGCAGCCCGAGCCAACGGTCGAACTCGCAGGTTTCGAGCACGGCTTGGAGCTGGTCGTGTGTCAGGCTCATCGACGGTCCTTCATCGCACCAGGGCCCAGTTTTCGGCTAGTCCTATTGCAAGTGATTTGCATATTCGAGCATGTGCCCCGTGAAGTCATGCGGACTTGCTATAAAACAAACAATTGTTTGGTCGATGGAAATGTAGCATGCTTTGCAATTGCCTAGCTTCCGGATCACCCGCGCTCAGAGACTTTGAGGTGCGGGAGGCCTTGGGGTCTTGGCTGGGTGACCGTATTGGTGACGCTGCCAGCATCCACCGTCTGTTCATGCCGTCGGTCGAAGCGTCCGCCGAGCAACGCCTTTGGGTTTGGATGGCAGAACATGGCGGGCTTGGAAACTCAAAGGCCCATGTAGGTTTCTTTGATCAGGGGATCGTTGATCAGGTCCGCCGCCAACCCGTGATGGACGATCGCCCCATGGTCGAGGACATAGCCCCGGTCCGCGATCTCCAGCGCGATGCCCACATTCTGTTCGACGAGAACTACGGTCAAGCCTTCCTTTCTGACGAGCGCCTTCACCGCCGCAAAGACCTCGTAGGTAATCAGTGGAGACAAGCCCACCGAGGGTTCATCAAGCATCAGCAGCGTCGGCCGGGACATCATCGCCCGAGCGATGGCGCACATCTGGCGCTCACCACCGGAAAGGTGACCGGCAAACTGCTTGCGTCGCTCCTTCAGAACCGGAAAAATCTCGAAAACTTCCTCCATTCGCTGATCGCGTCCGGCACGGACTGCCTTTGGATAGGCGCCGAGTTGAAGGTTTTCCTGAACCGACATGAATGGAAAGAGGCGGCCACCCTCGGCGACCAGGGCCAGATGGTGGTGAGGGCGTTGGTAGGCGGGCATCCGGGTGATGTCCTCCCCGCCAAACCAGACTTCGCCGGCTGTGGGGTGGACCAACCCGGCCAATGCAGACAGCAGGGTGGTCTTGCCCGCACCATTGGCGCCGACGATGCTGATGATTTCAGCCCGCTGCGCCTGAAGGCTGACG
>Ga0114978_10002659_pt1 | contig 14725 bp, 11 predicted proteins | sample S_140212_EF_Meta_FD_87027 | JGI IMG/M metagenome (GOLD analysis project Ga0114978, IMG submission 87027) | Freshwater microbial communities from Lake Simoncouche, Canada to study carbon cycling - S_140212_EF_MetaG | ecosystem: Environmental > Aquatic > Freshwater > Lake | place: Lake... | reverse complement strand
GGTCGGTGGCCTCTTCGGCTCCGATAAAGTCGACCTATACAATGGACCAGACCTTCGTCCGCTGCCTAAGGCAAATGCGGGAGCTAGGCTGCGGGAGATGGCCCTTAGGGCGCGGGAAGGCGGCAACCCAGCCTTAGCCCTGGTTTACGCCCAGTCAGCTCTCTCCGTCGAACCTGGAAGCGAGGCGATCAAGGAGCTGGTCCGGAGCCTGTTGGCTGAAATCAGAGCTCTAACTCCTCCGCGCTGACGGACGGGTTGGGTCGTCGTCAGTCAACAGCCTGGCTTAAGCTCTACCTGCGTGCATTTCCCGGTGGCGACTTCAGTCACCGAAAAATTCATGGTACCGTGCACATCATGGGAAAAGATAAGGTCCACTTCTGCGTTAGGCGCGCAGCGGTGCAACTCACCTTCCCAGATCTTCGTGACATATTCAGGGTTAGTTTCCTCGATGGCCGACTGAGTCAGGCTTATGGTCGGGAGATAGCCTCTGGGGTCGGCGTTGACCTTGTAGGTACGACTCAAGGGGAGCCTCTCGCCTTTGCGAATGATGGTTATGTTGGTGGATTCTCCGGTAAGCCAGTTGGTTGAAATCAGTCCGAAGAAATGAGGCGCGATAATGCTGACGTCAATGTCGGCGACAGATCTGGCTTGGAGGGCATTAAGTGAATGGGGCTGAGTTTTGTGCGCTCCGTAGATGGCGGCACCCATGGCAACGGCTTGGTCGGGGATCTTAACCTTAGGCTTTCTGCCGAAGAGGTGCTCCATTGAAGCCTGCATCGCAGGGATTCTGGCCATTTCCCCCGCCATGAATACCTCACGGATTTCATGCTTCATGACGTGCTTGAACGGATCGTCGCAACCGCACCTAAGGACATTCTCACAAGCCATCTCTACTTGCGCTATCAGGTGGGCGATGCCGTTCTCGAAATCCCTGCGGGTGATATCAATGGGTAGGGGGCCATGCTTGGCCGATACGAGTCTGAGGCAGGTTCGGTCCTTAGTGGAGAGGGTGTTCTTGGCGCTTTGGATATCGTAATCATTAAAATTACAATCGATGGTATCGAATTCGTCGCCGGTCCGGGCGCGGAACTTCGCGGCAATGACCTTCAGCAGTGCATTATCTATGTCTTTGCTTCCTAGTTGTTGGACGCCGTCTTGGTAGAGAATCCTGACCTCAGTGCCATGGGCCTGGCATAAGGTGACATCGAACGTGCCACCGCTCATGTCACATATGAGATACTTTCCGTTAAGTGCATCCTCTTGGGCGTAATAAAGGGCGGCTGCGGTGGGTTCCTCGATAAAATGAACCGCTCTCAGGCCGGCTCTGGCGGCTGCTTCCTTGGTGGCTACACGTTGCTCCTCCCGGAAGTTCGCTGGCCAGGTGATGACGATGGTCAGGGGCTGACCAAACTGATCGGAGTAGTCTGCGACCACCTTCTTGAGCAACAATGCGGTCAGGTCGACTGGGGTGATCCGCATGGAGCCGACGGTCCATGAATTACTTGTGCCCAGCTCTCGCTTGAATTCGGCGAAGACGTTCGGCGCGCCGGTACCGAAAAACTTCTTGGCCTCGGTACCGATGATGGCCGTGCCTTCATCCTCAATCTGGACGACCGCGGGGGTTACGGTGCTACCCTCGAAGTTATTCGTGATCTCAGCCTTTCCTGCTTCGTTGAAACGAGCTACCCGAACCTCGGTTGTTCCTAGGTCGATGCCAATGATGTTAGCTGCCCGGTTGCTCTGCTCGATTTCTCTCATGGCTTATTCCTTGATCGGTTTAGTGACGTAATAGTATGCGGCCAAGAAGACAGTCGGAAGGAGGATGAGGAAGTAGGGGAGGAACGTCGACACGATGTGTAGGGTATTGCCGTAGAGGTAGACTCCGAGCGCCGTCAGGAGCCATCCGAATGACGCCAAGGACAAAGGGATGATCTCGCGTCTTGCGACGCATGCACGATCTGACTCCATCCAGAGGAAAGCGACGGTAGTCACGTTGGAGAGCAGGAACAAGGCGCCGAACACCCCGGTGTGATTGCCGAAGTGTTTCCCAAGCCAGATGAGGCTTATAGTCGCGCCTATCGATGCGTAACTAAGGACTTCTCCTGAACCGCAGCGTGGTGGCTTGAGGCTTGAGGAGGGCACGACGCAAATCGCACAAATTACCTGCTGGCAGAGCAGGGAAGCGCCCAAGGTCGCTGCGGCCAGGATGCAGGACTCGATGAAGGTTAGTTTGACGAAGAACATCCCGAAAGAGAAGACCGTCAGTGAGAGAAAAGCTGACGCGACAACCAGCCACCTTGCTAGCTTGGTTTCGAGGTAGAGGGTGGTGGGCGTGGAGCATTCTTTCCAAAAGCTTTCAATGACATGAGTAGAAAGCACGAGGCCACCCACCCAGATTGCCAAAAAGACACATCCGGCCAGGAAGCTTTTAAATCCGCTCCAATCCTTGCTGCTTGTGCTGATGTCCGAGGTGATCCAGCCGCAGGCGAAGAATACCGCCGAGACGATGTTGATGATCCCTCCCACTCGTGCGGCGATACTGACAAGGGGATTCCCCTCACGGCAGTAGACTACCTCTTCTTTCATCTCATCATCCTGCCTGGAGGTTGAGCTGGGTCTTCTTGCCGGTGCTGATTTCGTGCAAGACGCATTCCATCATGCCGTTGGCGTCATAGGAGAAGGTGACTTCGATCGGTTCGCCGGCTTCACCGCGTGGATTGATCGGGATGGCCTTGTTGTGCAGGATCTTGACCTTGGAGACATCGCGCTCCGACCGAGGGCACTGCGTGATGATGAGCTGGATGCCTGTCTTATTCTCCCCCGGGCTCGTGCAGAAGCGTTTGACGATGGAACAGGGGACGGGCAGGCCTTTATCGATGAGCACCCGGTTGAAATGGGAGGAGGTCGAATACTGCTCGTGGATGGCGATCCCGAAGTAGTGCGGGGTGATGTCGACCACGCTCGTCTCCCCTACAGCTTTGGCTTGAAGGGGGCCGAGCAGTGCTTTGGGCGCGCGTAGAGCCGCAAAGATGGCGGCACCCTTGGCGACCGCATCTCCGGGTTCCTTGACCGTAGGCGCCTTGTTGAAGAAGGCCCTGACCGATTCTTGGACGCAAGGCATTCGAGATGGACCTCCGACCATGAAGACTTTGCCGATGGCGGACTTGTCCATGACGTTGTTACGCAGCATTTCGGCGCAGGCGTCTTCCGCCTTCCTCAGCAAAGGCTTCACGGCGTCCTCGAATTCCTGCCTGGTCACGGTGATCATCTGCGGCGCATGGGTCTCCGAGACCAGTCTGACCTGGGTACTGTCACGAGTGCTGAGCGAATGCTTGGCGGCCTCCAGCTCCAGCTGGGTGAAGCTGCAGTCAACACGGTCGAACAGATGACCGGTCTTCTGCCGGTACTTGACGTCGATGATCTTGAGCAGCTCCCGGTCCATGTCCGCACCGCCGAGACGCTGGACTCCCTCCGAGAACTTCACTTGGATCTCGTTGCCATCCGCGGAGATGAGGCTGACATCGAAAGTTCCGCCCCCGATGTCGTAGACAAGGTGCATGCCGTTCAGCTTCTCGTTGAAGGCGTAATAGAGGGCGGCCGCGGTCGGCTCGCTGACGTAATGATCGATCTTAAGGTTGGCCATCCTGACGGCTTCCTTAGTGGCTGACCGCTGGGCGTCCGTGAAGTTGGCGGGCCAGCTTACGACGATCATCTCAGGTTGGCCGAACTGCGCGGCATAGTCGTGCAGCACCTGTTTGAGCAGCGCGGCGGTCAGTTGCTCTGGGGTGATGTCTTGGTTGCCGAACTTGTGGGTCAGTCCCTGGCCGAGGTCGCGTTTGAACTCGGCGAAGACCCCCGCGAAGCCGAGACCTAGGAGCTTCTTGGCTTCCTTGCCGATGATAATCTCGCCGTTCGGCTCGATCTGGACGACCGATGGGGTTACCGTGTCGCCGTCGTGGTTAGGCGTCAGCTGGGCTGTACCCGCCTCATTGAAACATGCCACCAAGGTGGTGGATGTACCTAGGTCGATGCCGACGATATTTCCCATAAGACATCCCTAGGAAGTCGCCTTGTTTGAACAAGTCTAATAGCCATGCCGCGTGCGTTATCGCTTGATGGCGGGCCTTACGCTCCTACGGTGAAGGCATGACCCCGGTCGCCTATATCCTCATCGCCCTTCTGCTGGCCATCGGCGCCGGTTTCATCGTGGTCGTCCGCAAGCTCGAAGATCTGGCGGCCCGCACCGAGGCCGCTTCTGCCGCCCGTCAAGCCGCCCTTGAGGCGGCCAAAGCGGAGTTACTTCAGGCCGCCTCCCGTATCGATGCCGGGTTGGCCAAGGCCCGTGAGCTGCAAGCGGCCGCGCATGCCGAGGATGTCGCCTTATCTCAGGCCCAACATGCGGCAATCAAGACAGGCGTGCAGTCGGGCGACGATCTTGCCCGGGCTGTCGCCGAGCTTAAGGTGGCCATCTTCGAGGCCACCAAGCTCTGAACCGTGGCATGCGCGTAGGGGATTACCTTCGCTATCTCCGGGACATGTCCCGGAAGATCGCCTTCAGGGGTGGCTTCGAGGCCTGCCTCAGCCGTCCCGTACGAAGTGGCTCAATCTGCTTACATGGCTCGGAGGCCAATTACGCGGGCCTGACCCGCGAGACATGGTTCATGGAGGCAAGGAAGCGGATGCTTGTCGAAGAGGAGCAGGGCGTCTATGTCGGTTACGGCCTGGTGCAGGGTAGGGTGAGTTCTGACGGAAAGTCGCGCGATGTCTGCGGTCCGCTTGTCATCGTACCCGTGGAGCACGAGACCGACGATGCGGGCGCCTTCGATGTGGAATACGACCATGAAGACGCCTTGCTGAACTATGACCTCCTGGCCCTGATGGTCCCGGGAGGGGGCGGAAATCAAGACGCTGCGAACGGCTGGCGACCACCGACCTTTACCCGCGAACTGCTGGATGCGATCGGCGAGGCCGAGGCCGTGGTCGAGACGATAATGTCGAGCGGACTTCCCGCCGAGCCGCAGGTGCTGGTCAGGACCATCTACGAGCTGTTGAGCCCGCATATTGCCTCGCTCAACGCACTTCCCTTTGTCGCGGGGCCGACCCCTGCCCCGGATCAGCTCAAGCCCGGACAGCAGTCCGCGGTCACCAACTGCCAGTTTGTCTTCATGGCGGTGAAGCCGTCTGAGGTGACCACCTATCAGTCGCTCACCAAGCTCATCAGGCAGACCGAAGGCGAGGCGGGTGCCGACGGGGAGTCAAACCCGGTCCTCTCCAAGCTGCTGACCTCGTCCATCGAACAGACCCACGTGGAGGTGCTGCGGGACGATGCGGTCAGGACGATGGTGAGTACCCAGATCTGTCCAGTCCTTCCGCTTTCGCTTTCGCCTCCTCAGCGGCAAGCCGTCGCCGATGCCTGGGCCTCGGAAATCAGTTATGTCCAGGGTCCACCTGGTACCGGTAAATCCCATACCATCACCGCGATCCTGCTTTCAGCGGTGCTCATGGGCAAGCGCGTGCTCCTCGTCTCCAACAAGAAAGCCGCCTTGGACGTCGTGAAAGAGAAGGTTGATTCCTTGTTGGGCGACGGCGCCCTTTGTCTGGCGGTCTCCGATGTCGAGGGCAGGCGCAAGCAGAAGGCCCAGATCGACGCGGTCATAGCCAGAGCGGACAGCGCACGGGCGCCCGAAGACTTCCAGACGGTGCTCCAGCATCTCAATGAAGCAAGGAGGAGGCTCAGCACCCTCCTTAAGGAGCAGGCGACCGAGGAGGCCGCCATCGATACGCATCTCGAGGCCTCCATGCGTGCAAGCGCGAGCCTCAGCGAACTGATATCCTCGCGGAACCAACATGCCACCCTTCATTCGAAGGATGACCTGCGGTCTCCGGCGCTGGTTGGATTATTTCCTGTCGATCTCGCCTTGGTCGAGAAAGCAAAAGAGCTGGCTCAGGAAGCGATGGCAGCAAGGACCTCCGGTTCCGCCGTCGGTCTGAACAAGGCACTGCAGATCAGGACGTTGCTTTCCTTCGCGACCAATGAGCTCGGCGTCAGTTGGTTAAGGGACTCCTTGCGGCCCTCATCAGAGCTGACTCGGCTGAGCTCGATGATGGAGGCGATGAGAAAGGCGCATGACCATGTCCGCACGGACAGGCTTGCCCATCCTGAAATCGTCAACTTGAGGAAGAGTTCCGCACTCAAGCAGGCCGAGCTCCTGGAGACGTGCAAGCAAGCCTTGCGCCATCAGCTGGACCTCATCCGGCTGGCGAAGGGGGCGGAGGCCATGGTCGCCCTGCAGCAGTTCCGGCAGGTCTTCCATTTTCGTAAGCCGTCCAAGCTTAAGCAGATCTTCGCCACCTGCGACGTGGGGGCTGCCTTGGGTGCTTTGCCTATCTGGGCCGCTGAGATTAAAGACCTCAGCACGATGTTCCCTTTCAAGCGCGGCCTCTTCGATTTGGTCGTGGTGGACGAAGCCAGTCAGGTGAACATCGCCGAGCTTACGCCGGCTTTCTATCGGGGCGGCCGCTTCTGCGTGGTGGGCGATGATCGTCAGCTTGGTCTCGGTGCCGCCGGGTTCTTCGCTCTCAACCGTAATTTCGAGCGTCTCGCCTGGGAGCGAAGCTGCGCCGGCGTCAGCTATGATACCGCCCGCCACCGTAGCATCCTGGTGACCGAGCACTCCATCTTGGACCTTATCCTGCGAAGCCCTTACTCGGCGCAACTTCCGCAGGTTATGTTGGACGAGCATTTCAGGTCCAGACCCACCTTGGCCTCGTTCACGAGTTCTGAGTTCTACTCTGACCGGGGTGGCCTCAAACTGATGACCGAGACGGCGCGCAATTACGGAAAAGGCGCCTTCAAGTTGCTGATCACCGGAGGGGCACGTCGACCAAGTTCAGCCGTCGTCGATGCCGAGGTCGATAAGGTCTTGGAAATCTTAGAGTCCATTGAGGACGGCTCTGCTTTCTCCGTTGGAGCCCTCCTGGCAGGACAATCAGCCGGAAAGTCGCCATCCGTCGGCGTGGTCTCGTTCACGCGGGACCAGGTGATCGAGATCCGAGATAGGACCTCGGGTCGCTTCAAATCCTTGGATCTCATCGTCGGCACACCCGAGGAGCTGCAGGGTAATGAACGTGATATCATCGTTCTTACCTTCGCCTTGGGGGTGGGTACGCCATACGCCAAGGCGCACTACGAGAACGCGAACCGTTTCAACGTCGCCACCAGCCGAGCCCGCCATTTCACCCTCGCCGTCATCGGCGAGGAGCCAAAGAACGCGGAGCGTCTGAAGAGATACCTCAATCTCAACGATTCCACCGAAGGCGCCTTCCAGCTGGCCCCTTCACGGTCGGCCGATGGGGCTGAGGAGTGGCATGCGCTCATCAATGATACCTGTGCCAAGTATGTCGCCGAACGTTCGGCAAGGCACGGGGGCGGCACCTTCACCTTCCACGCTTCAGTCTCCATCTGCGGACAGCAGGAGGTAACTTTCGTGATCTACAATCATCAGAAAGGCCGGGGCGCCCTCCTGGAAGTCGACGGATCGCCTCGCTACTCCCGCGGCCAGCACTATCCCGGGGCCCAGAGGGAAAGGTTATCGGTCCTTAAGCGTGCCGGATATGTCTGCATCCATCTTAGATCGCCTGAGGCCTACAAGCATGGCTGGCCATTGGAAGGCGGTGAAGCCGCAGCGTTCAGCGCAAGAATCATCAATACCTTGGACGAGGCCTTGATCTAGGCTCAGAGCTGGGTCCGGTAGAGGTTGCGCAGACGGCCGATGGCAGTCAGGGCAGCGTCGCATTTCGCCTTGGCGGCCGGCGCGATTTGTAACTCCTGACGTGCTTTCCAGCGGGCTTCCTCCTTATCGAGTAGCTTGAGTTTCTCGCTGGGGGAGAGGCAGGGGTCGATGCCGACGAGCACTTCATCCCTCGAGGCCGGAGGGCCTTTCGGCTTAGGTTCGGTTGTCCTGGGGGCGGGCTTGGGGACGGGCTTCGGTTTAGGTCCGTGCTGCAGCTCGTCCCGTAGCTCGGCGATGATTTCCAACATCCGCTTGCACTCCATCCGCTTCTGCTGATCGCTGACGTTGGACATCCGGGCGTTGTACTTCTGGAATTCGTCGTTGAGCTTGGCTAATTTTCGCTCCTTGGGCCAGGACGGGTCAATGTCGAGCGCCTTCCATCGATTGTCGCCACCGTTGTCGCTGCTCGTGAGTTCCTTGATCCTGATGGGCTCGAGGTGTTGAGATTCCAATCTGCGGAAAGTTTCATCAGAGATGGAAAGCAGGTCGGCCACTTTGCGGAGGCACGCCATCTCTCGGTCGTCGACTCTTCCGTCGGCGGTGACAACCTTGAAGGCTAGCTGCATGGTCATGCCTTTGAAGTGGTCGGGCAGGTGTGAGTGCAGCTGGCAAGCCTGGTGCAGTCGGTCTTCCGAGACTCCGCGAATGCTTATCTCGAGCTCCTGATCCATGAGAGGCCTTAGCCTAGCCCTTGAGTCGGCAGGAGCGGCGTCGATCAGATTATCTTTCATCTCCTGGATGAGCTTGAGCTCGCGTGAATCCAGATGACCGTCTCCTAGGGCGCAATATACCCCGACAGTCAGTCCTGAGCTGACAGCTCGGGCGATTTCTCGGAATTCATCGCGCGAAGCTGAGCTTCGAGGGGGAGGGCTTACGGTGGGAGGCCCCGGGGGGGTGGTGGGTCGCGTATTGCCAGATGAGAAGATCTTCTTGAGGAGGTTGAACACGCCCATGACCAAGATTACTCCGAGCCATATCAGGAAGATTATCCCGCAATTAGCAGTCATCACGCTCAGTGACCGGGCCGTAGGTCAACAGTGACCTCCTTGCCGCCTCGGGCTCCGCACTCACCTTCCTTGAAGCTGACGTTCATCGTGCCGTTGATGTCGTACGCGAAGGTGACGCAAATCGGATGGCCGGCGCTCAGTCCGGCGGGAAGGGGCAGGTTGCCTTCCCAAATCTTGGTCACATACTCAGTGTTTCGCTCCTCGATGGCCGACTGGGTCACGTCGCAATTTACGTTGTCTTGGTTGTCCCTGACTATGCCGTATTGGCGCGATTCCTTGCAGGGAAGCTTGTTGCCCTTGCGGATGATCGTGTCGTTGTACATGCTGGAATGGTCGTCCTCGAGCACGCTGGTGCCGAAGAAGTGGGGCGCGATGAGGTCTACTTCGACGTCATTCACGGCCTGCTGCTGCAAGGGGTTCAGCACCCCGCCGGCAGACGTCTTGAACGCCGAGTAGACCGAAGCTCCGAGAGCGATCGCCGCATCAGGTTCGATGACCTTGGGTGGCTTGCCAAAGAGACGTTCCATCGATTTCTGGGTGGCGGGCACACGAGAGGTTCCGCCCGCCATGAATACTTCGACGACTTCGGACTTCTTGACGTACTTGGACGGGTCTGTCTGTCCGCACTTAAGGACGTTCTCACAGGCCATTTCAGCCTGAGAAATGAGTGAGGAGATAGCCGACTCGAACTCTTCTCGGGTGAGTTCGATGGCCACCATGCCATGTTTGGCCGAGACAAGGCGAACGGCCGTCTTATCCCGCGTAGACAGGGTGTGCTTGGCGCTTTCGGTGTCGAGCTTGGTGAAATTACAGTCAACCGGGTCAAAGACGTCGCCGGTCTTGGTGGTGAACTTGTCACCGATCAGCTTATTGAGGGCATCGTCGAGGTCCTTGCCGCCGAGTTGCTGCACGCCTTCGTGGTAAAGGATCGTGATCTCCTTGCCGTGGGCTTCGAGCAGGGTGACGTCAAAAGTACCGCCGCCGAAATCGTAGACCAGGTATTTTCCGTTCAGGGAGTTCTGCGTGGAGTAGAAGAGGGCTGCGGCAACGGGCTCCTCGATATAGTACTCAACTTTGAGGCCCGCCTTGGCCGCGGCCGCCTTGGTGGCCTCGCGCTGCTCGTTGCGGAAGTTGGCCGGCCAGCTGATCACTATTGAATCGGGCTGACCGAACTGAGCGGCGTAATCCTGGACGACTTTCTTGAGCAGCAAGGCGCTGAGGTCCGCCGGCGTGATCTCCTTGCCGCCGACCTGCCAGGATTTTCCGGGCTCACCGATGACCCGTTTGAATTCGGCGAAGACATTAGGGATACCGGTGCCGAGGAATTTTTTCGCCTCCGTACCGACAATCACGTCACCACTATCCTCGATCTGGATGACCGACGGGGTGATGCGCGAGCCTTCTGAGTTCGTGGTTATCTCGGGCTTTCCGGCCTCGTTGAATCGGGCGACGAGGGTGGTGGTGGTGCCGAGGTCGATACCGATGACGTTTCCTGACTTGGACATGACGGTTCTTGGATTTGGGGTGGGTTGGTTAACTTAAAGACGATGAGCTGCGCCTTGGCAATCACGATGATTTTGGAATCATTCTTTAATAAATAGCACGGGGTGAGGGCTTTGGCAACGGTGTTGGCCTTCGAGGCGTCGGTTGTCTCCTCGAACCTGAGCGTCTCCATCTGGTCGCCAGGGATCGCGTCGATCAGCTTGCCTTCGCCATGCTCGATCATGCTCACGTCAAGGTCGGCGAACGACCCGTCGATGCTGTCCACGATCCATTGCAGGATTTCTTCCTTGGATTGCTTGATGGAACTGGCCTGTAGTTCGGCGACCGTCTTGCGCAGCTTCGCCATGACTTTCAGGGCAGGGAAGGCTTCGCGCATCTCCGACTGTCGTTGCATCCTCTTGATGAGGTCATCCTTGGCCTCGTTCTGGCCTTGTAGGTCCTTGACGGTTTTCTTGAGCAGCTCGTGGGCGTCTTCCCTGGATTTATTGGCTGATTTTAGGCCTTCGATGAGGTTCCGTGATTCGGCCGTAAGGGAGTCAATCCTCTTTCCCAAGGTTCCAAGTCCGAGCTCGTACTCTCCCGGAGGAGATGACAGCACGGGTTTGGGAGGCTCCTCCTTGTATTTCGGCAGGGAGGCCGGTGCGGCTTCTCGAGGAGTGGCGGGGGGAGGATTATCGTTCAAATCATTGAAGACGTTGAGACCTTGGCGCTTGGGCGGACGTGGCGTTCTTGGCGCATCCGGTTGGTTGTCATCCTTCGGCTTTCCGGCGAAGGGCCAGATTGACTTATACCATGGCTCGCCGTTCTTGCCGGCGTCGTTTTGTTCATTCATCTTGGAATATGCTGGTAAGGAGATTGTTCACGAAAACGTCCGAGTCCTTGATACGTTTCACGGTGGAATTGGTCAGCGCAGGAGAGGCCTCGAGCGCCTTCTCCAAGGAATTACGGAGCCTCAGGGTCGCATGACGCCGTTTTTCATCCGATGCGAAGTGCTGGAGCGAACTCCATGCCTGATCGAGCTGAATATGGTCGGTCGGAGGTCCTGCGGCATTGAGCAAATGAAGCTCGACAGGCCTTCCTTCTATCCTGCAAAGGCAGAAAAGCCACGCTTTGAACATGAGGACGTGCCTCTTGAGTGCGTCGTGAGAATGATGGTCGATCGACCCTTCGAGTTCTTCCTGTATGTAATGATTGATCTGGGCGATTTTCGTGCCACCTGCTCCGCCGGTTAGGCCAAGGTAAGCGTCGGAAAGGGCAAACTGCTCGAGGGCACGGATGCGGAGCGGCATAGGGGGGTGGCTGGAGCTCGCCGCCGCACGCCATTGGCTTCGGTCCCCATCGGCAGATAAGATCTCCCTGGTCTCATGTTGCGCGGCCGAGATATCGATCCTGAGGTGGGGGGCGCCCAGACCCGAGTGGATCTTCAATTCTGCTCCTAAGGCCGCCATCCGGTCTCTGCACGCCACCAGTCCGACGCGATCCATGGTCAGCTCGCCGTACCGTGAGAGAATCTTCGAATCAATGCTCTCGTCCTCGCTCCGCACGTTGAGCTCGGGCAACAAGAAGTGCCCCAGCTCGTGTCCCACGACTGATGTCAGTTCGGCTTCATTAAGCAAGGTGACCAGTTCGGACCCGAAGATGAGGACCGGTTTGTCTTGCCCGACTAGACACTGCGCATTGCGTCCGACCTCCGGAGAGACGTAGGCATGTACCAGATGTCTTTCGAGCCCGAGGTTCCTGCAGGCGGTTAGCGTAGCCCGCTCAACCGAAGGCAGGAGCTCGGGGCAGACTCGTAGATGTCGTTTTGCGAGAAAGGAGGCTAGTCGCCTGGAGTCTTCCTTCCGGTCGTTCTGCGCGGCGGACGGCTGGACGCCTCTAGGCGTTATGATGCAAGCCCTGAGGGCCCGTGAGGCTGATTCAAAGCAGGGGTGGTTCATCGGGAGTCTTCCTGGGCTTCGATTTCCTGGAGCATTTGTCTCAGATATGTTATGAGCACGAGTCGCTGCCGGAGTTTTTCCTTGGCCGCGCCGTCGCACGTCTGCATGCGGGCGTTACATTTGCTGAACTCATCCAGGAGTATATCGTTTGTCCGGCTGATGGGGGTCTTGTCGGTGATGCGCAGTTCAGACATCAGCGCTTTGACTTCTTTGTCGCCAAGCAGCAGGTCTTTGGCGACGTCCTTGAAGTCGTCCGAGTTATCTTTGCCTAGCGCTGTCAGCGCCGTCTGGAAGATCGCCGCCTCGCCGGGGTCCAGTTTTTCATCGGCCTTGATGACTTCGGCGCAAAGCCAGGCGGTGGCGTTGAGGAGTTTACTACGGCCGGCCGCAGTCTTGATCGATGCGGCGGTCCCTTTCACGGTATCAAGCTTCTGCTTGCCGGCCAGCCGTGTCGCCTGATGCGCGGCAAGGAGGTCGTCATGATAAGTCCATGCCAGGTCCGCACCCGCGGACACATGTTCGACTGCGGCCCATATCCATGACTCGACGACTTTGTCCTCATCTGTCGAAGACGCTCCGTTATCCGCCGTCGCGCAATAGGTGGCAAGTTTCACAATATCGACGCAGATGGGAAGGTGTGAGGCGTCCAATGTGGCGGGAAGGTCGGTCGCGCCGGCCCTAAGTTTGACCGTTTTCCCGGGCCTCTTGGGAGTCTTGCTCGGCCTTTTGGGGCGTGGAGGCGGAGGGGGCGGCAGGGGTTCCTGTTCCTGCAGGTCGGTAAGTCTGAACCTTGGCTTTCTTGGGTCTGTCGGCCGTGTCGGCGGAGGAGTCGGAATGGATTCGGGATTCCTTCTTCCGGCAGTGGGAGATTGAAGGATAGGGAGCGGGGGAAGCGTAACTAACCTGGGTCCGTAAAGTGGGGCGGGGGCGAGGGGGTCGGATGGCCTAGGCTCATGTCTGCGGGGCTCAGAAGGCTGGGAGGCTTGCCGGCGAAGAATGGGTTCAGGGATTATGTTTAGCTTGGGCGGCAGACGATCTCTCTCCCTTTGATGCGGTCTAACGCTCGTTGTCTCTGCCGTCATCTTGCTGGGCTGGATCACGAAGAACATGAGGGCCGAGAAAGCGACGCCTTCCCCGACTAAGATACCTACGAGGCGAGAGCGGGTTTCGAGATTCTCCGGGCCTCCCAATAAGGCTACGGTCGAACCAATGACCAGCAGTCCGAAGAGACAGGAGATGAATGACAGCGCCTTAGACACTTAGGCTTTATAGAGAACCACCTTGGCGGGAGAAATGAACCGAGGGCGGTTTTCTTCGTTGATAAAGTAAGCCCGGGTTCGGACTTCTTTGACGGTACCCTTGAGCTCATGTGAAGGCGCTTCGATAACAGTGACGGGTATGAATGAGCCAGCCTTCAGTTCAGGGATCTTTGTTCCCGGTAGGATGACCATGTGCTCGACGCCGTTTGCGGCGAGCGCTGACTCAAGGTCATCAACGATGAACTGCATCGATTCCGCAGGATCTGATTGTCCAGCGATGATTCGTTTTTGTAGCGAAAGGGAAATCTCGAGGCTTTGCGTGAGGCGGACGAGGTTGCGTTGGATATTGGATTGATTGACGTTTTTAGTTAGCAGGTCTATCTGGCCGTCGCGGGAAGTGATTTGCTTCATTGCCTCCGAGAGGGCGCCGCTAAGTTCCCCGAGTTTGGCGGGCTCGGATGTCTTTACGTCGACCGATGACGCGGGTGCCATTGAGCTGGCTGGCTGAGACCTGATTTCGCGACGCAGGGCGGCGAGTTCTTCGAGAATCTGGCGCTGTTTGTCATCGGTGCCGGCCAAGCCATTCTTTAGGAAAGTCTCGATTTCACCAACCGTGTTTTTATCGTCATCATCTTCAATTGCGGCAAAAGCCAAGGTCATGACCGTGAGCCCAATAATCAGGCCGGGAAAGATGCGGCTAAATTGGGTGAAGGCCCTCAACTTATCATCATTTAGCCCAAGTTTTTGTCCTACCAAGGCTAGGACGCCCCAAAGGCAGAGAGAGAGAATTAGGGCGATCCAGAGTTCGCGGCGGGTAAGCAGTTTGACCATGAAGATTTGATGAGGTTGGGGGTCAATTCCTGCAATAGTTTCTTGTATTAGAAGTTATTTATGTGCCTAGCCTGTGGGTAGGCTGTGAATAAGGTCCGAATCTAGGCAGGGGAGGGTTGTTTGGCTTGGGGAACCCGATCCGGGTGGCGGATCGTTAGGGCCGACCATCCTTGGTCGGCCGCGGTCGAGCAGGGATGCTCGACCCTACCTGAGACAGAGACAGCTAGGGCAGCACGCGGTGCTGTCCCTAGCTTGGATACAGAGGAGGAAAACTCAGAGGGTCTTCTGGATTTCGATGGCGGCGGCTTCGGCTTGCTTGCGTTCCTCCGGGGTGAGCTGCTCGAGGGTTTCTTTTATGTGCTTCTTGAGGTCTTCGTCGCCGGTCTTTTGCACGC